>JAANMU010000005.1_pt1 | contig 243088 bp, 241 predicted proteins | sample 7279701 | NCBI WGS metagenome assembly JAANMU01 (sample SAMN14094539, study PRJNA606508) | bioreactor metagenome | isolation source: A lab-scale SPAN reactor treating ammonium-rich wastewater day 57 | place: Ireland: Galway | collected 2017-03-13
GGCGCCGGCCAGGTTATCACGGGCATCGGGAAAGGGATTGGCAGCTTCTTCTCCGGCATCGGCAAGGGGATCGGTAAGTTTTTCTCTGGAATTGGAAAGTTCTTGGGGCTCTGAGAGCCAGTCTCTAGAGCTTCATCCTGCAGATTGAACCGCAGAGCTCGCGGAGGGCGCGGAGAGATTGTGTCAGGACGAGGCTCTCCGTGGCCTCTGTGGTTTAAGTTGTGACGGACTAGACGATCAAAGCTCACGTCGGGATAAGGGATAAAGTCTGCAACAAGGACCTGGTGTTTTGCATGGCCGACCTCTTCATCCGCCCGGAGTTTCGACCCGCTGTGGGTGGGCCTCAGGCCCCGCTGCGCTCCCTGCCCGGCCCGGCGCCCCAGGCTCCCGGTCAGCCCGTTCCGGCCCAGGACCAGATCTCACTGAGCCTCCGAAAATACGACCCCGAGAAGCTCCTGGCCGAGAAGAACAGCGAGAAGTACGCCCGCGAGAAAGGTCTGGACGAGAAGGGCGTGCAGGAGAAACTGGCCCCCGAGAAGAGTTTTGGCGAGAAGGGCGAGCACGAGAAGCGCTCGCGCGAAAAGTACGCCGAGAAGGAAGCTGACAAACGCACTCAGGAGAAAGAACTGGAGAAGTTCCGCGAGGACAAGAATCCAGGCGAGAAGCTGACCCGCGAGAAGCTCGGCGACGAGAAGCAGGGCGAGAAGGGACGCGAGAAGCTCGGCCAGGAGAAAGAGCTGGAGAAGATTCAGGCCGACAAGAACATCCACGAGAAGCAAGGCGAGAAGGGCGCGGCCGAAAAGCTGGGGGAGAAAGAGCTCGAGAAGATTCAGGCCGATAAGGGCCCGGCCGAGAAGCTGGGCCTGGAGAAGGGCCCTGTCGAGAAGCAGGGCGGCGAGAAGGTTCCGTTGGAGAAGTTTGCCCCTGAGAAGGGTCCGGTCGAGAAGCAGAACGTCGAGAAGGGTCCGGTCGAGAAGTTCGCCCCCGAGAAGGGTCCTGTCGAGAAGCAGAACATCGAGAAGGGACCCTACGAGAAGCAGGGCGGCGAGAAGGCTCCGGTGGAGAAGTTCGCGCCCGAGAAGGGCCCGGTCGAGAAGCAGAACGTCGAGAAGGGGCCTTACGAGAAGCAGAGCGACGAGAAGTTCCCCTTCGAGAAGTTCGCGCCCGAGAAGGGCCAGTTCGAGAAGCAGAGCATCGAGAAGGGACCCGCCGAGAAGGAGATCGAGAAGTTCCGGGCCGACAAGGACCCCTTCGAGAAGCTTGGCCTCGAAAAGCAGGGCGACAAGCAAATCGAGAAGCTCGCCCCCGAGAAGCTCGGCCCCGAGAAGCAGCCCGAGAAGCTGGGCTTCGAGAAACAGCCCGGCGAGAAGCTGGGCTTTGAGAAACAGCCGGGCGAGAAGCTGGGCCAGGAGAAGCAGATCGAGAAGTTCGCCCCCGAGAAGCTCGGCCAGGAGAAGCAGATCGAGAAGTTCGCTCCCGAGAAGCTGGGCCTTGAGAAGCAGCCCTCCGAGAAGTTCTTCGAGAAGGTCGCCGTGCTGGAGAAGTCCTTGCTCGAGAAAGACCTGGAAGTGCTTCCGCTCGACTCGCGCCTGGCTACGGCGGCCCCCTCCAGCCGGTTCTTCGTCTGACGGGCCAGACGCAGGTTTTGGGGGCGGCCCTCGCGCACCCTGCCAGAGGATGCATAGGGTGAGACGCGGTGGCTGACCCAACGGTGCTGCTTTACGGCAGCGCTGACAACCCGTCCCTGGGCCTGTTGCATCAGGGCCTGACACAACGCGGTCGGCGCCGCAGCCTGTTCATCTTGCAGGAGCACTTTCCGTTCTCGGTGGGGGTCTACCTCAAGGTTGGTCGAGGGTTGCACGGAGCCCTGTTGCTCGGTCAGGAAGAGCTTTCCCTGACCGATCTCTGCAGCGTGGCCCTGGACGGGTTCGTCATCTCGCCCGCCGGGCTCACCGAATTCTCCGCCCAGGACGCCCAGTATCTGCAGACCGAAAGCTGGGCCTGCCTGATCTCGATGTTTCATCAGCTCTCGCGCCACTGCCTGGTGGCCAACCACGTGGTGCGTCGCGACTATCTCACCTCCCGCTGGGCCGAGTTGAACCTGCTCTGCGAGTGCGGGCTGGCGGTGCCGCGGGCCCTGGTCACCAGCCGCCCCGAGTCGGCCCGCGAGTTCTACGACAGCCTGGCCGGCCGGGTCATCTGTAAGCCGGTGGCGGGCGCCGCTCCGGTCTTCCGCGAAGTGTCCCCCGACGACCTGGAGAACCTCCACCGCCTGACCCTGTGTCCGGTGCACTACGAGGAGATGCCCGAAGGCTGGTCCTGCCGTCTGGTCGTCGTGGGCGGACATTTTTTCCAGCTTCCTGAGGGTAGCGTGCCGCCCGCTGATGTTCTGCAGGGCGTGACGCTGGTGTGCCAATTCCTGTCCCTGCAGCTGGCCGAGTTTTCTCTGCGGCAGCTGGGACCGAGGTGGATCGTGACCGGTTTGCGCACGTTCCTCTCCCCCGAGGCTTTGGGCCAACCTCACGTTCTGGAGGCGGCTTGCGCCTTGCTCGAGCAGGGGGCGGCCTCGTGATTTTGCTCTTCGGCCCCCTCAGCGACCCCATGATGCGCTCGGTGGGCGCCGCCCTTCAGGCGCGTTCACACCCCTTCGTGCGTCTCAACAGCGAGGAGGTCCCCAACACCGTTCGCTTCGAGCTGAAGCTGCCCGAGCGCGAGGGAGCTTTCTTTTTTCCCGACGGCGAACCGCTTGAGCTGGGCCGGGTGCGGGCCGTCTATCACCGGGTGGGCTTTTCGAACTTCGAAGTCTACAAGGAGTATTCGCCCGACGAGGTGGCCTTCGTCAACTACGAGTGCCAGAGCGCGTTCCACGGCTGGCTGAACTGCCATCCGGGGCTGGTCATCAACCGCCCGGTGGCCTCGGGCAGCAACGCTTCCAAGCCCCACCAGATCGCCCTGGTGGAAGAGCTGGGGCTGGCCATCCCCAAGACCATGGTCACCAACCTGCCCGAGACGGCCCGCGATTTCTACGACTTTGTGGGAGGCCAGGCCATCTACAAGTCCATCAGCTACGTGCGCTCCATCGTGCAGGTCATGAAAGAGGAAGACCTCGACCGACTGGACACCCTCAAGCACTGTCCCATCCAGATCCAGGAGCGCATCGAGGGCGTGGACGTGCGGGTTCACGTGGTGGACGAGCACGTCTTTCCCACCCGCATCCTGGCCAGCGAGAGCGACTATCGCTACGACAAGACCGCTGAGCTCGAGCCATTCGAGCTTCCCGAAGAGCTGGCCCAGGCTTGCCGGAACGTGGCGGCCTCGCTGGGACTGGTGCTGGCCGGCATTGACCTGCGCCTCACCCCGGAAGGCAAGGCCTGCTGCTTCGAGGTCAATCCCTCCCCCGCGTTCGCCTGGTATGAGGACCGCACCGGCCAGCCCATCGCCGCGGCCGTGGCCGACCTGTTGATTGAGGCCGCTTCTTAGGACTTCGACATCCTGTTCATCAGGGCGCGAGTTGACCGCGACCTACACCCCCGCGCGTTGACCTGTTCAGAGTTAGAACGCGCGGGAGTGTAGACAATCTGTTGAACGGCGCCGCGCCAATTCCTGAAGTGTTCAACGCGCGGCGCCTTAGAGTGGGATAGATAGAGCACCAGCGGCCTGGTGCGCAGGCGAGTGTCAGGCGGGGTCATCCTCTTCTGAGTGGAGCATTCCTGACACAGGCCCGGGGAGTAGGTGATCCATTTCGGATCACCGAACAACGGACCGTGCCCAATCTTCCCATTCAGGAGGCCCGCTACTCGGGTGACCTGGAGCTGCTTGAACGGATCCAGGCAGACGCCGAGCTTCGCAACCAGTTTCAGCGAATCGAGGTCTTGCGCAGCCGCAGCCTGTTGCGCTCTCAGCTCCTCAGCAGCGCGGTTCGGGTGCAGCCAAGCTTCATCCCCGAACTGGCCGACCTCGTGGCCCGAGTCTCCGAGCATTTTCTCGACGATAAGCCCGTCGAGGCCTATGTCTTTGGCTCATCCGACGTCAACGCCTTCATCGCCGATCTGTCACGCCACCGCGTCATCGGATTGAGCTCTGGAGCTCTATCGACTCTGACAACGCCTGAGCTCGGTTTCGTGGTCGGGCACGAAATGGGTCACGTGGTCTTCGGGCATGTCGATCTGAGTGCTGCAACCGTCTTGAAGATCGGGAATCTGTCGCCCGAGCAGGCCCGACTGCTCCACTCCTGGCAGCGAGCATGCGAAATCTCAGCGGATCGGGCCGGCCTGCTCTTCTGCAACTCGCTGGCAGTCGGCGCTAATGCTCTCTTCAAAACTCTGGCCGGACTGCCCCTGCCGGGTGTGCAGGTCGACCCCTACGAGTTCGCCGAGCAGTGGAGCAGCCTGGCCGACGAGGTCATGGAGCATGGCGGCCGGGAGTTCTGGCAGTTGGAGCATCCTTTTCCCCCCCTGCGCATGAAGGCCATGGAAGTTTACTGGCGCGAGCGCGGCTCAGTTGCGGGGGAGGCTGAAATCGCTCGTCTGCTCGGGATCATGGAAGACACAGTGGGTCCCCGGGCGGCCGGGACGGCCGGCCTGGCCGACCCGGTTCTGGCTCGATTTCAATTCTGGGGAGGCCTCTACGTGGTGCTGGCGGATGGTCCACCCAACGGGTCTGAGCTCGACCACCTGACCCAGAACCTGCCGGTCGGAATGGCGCTCACGCAGGTGTTGAACGAGTGCGGCAACAACGCCCCCTACAGTTTGGAGCGTTTTACCGAGGCGCGCCGCAATCGAAAGACCAAGCTCTCCTCGGCCGAGCTCCATCGTATCGTGCATGGCCTGAAGGCGGCGGCTCTGGCCGATGGGCCTTTGAATGACTTTGAGCGTCGCCATCTGCACGAACTCGGGGCTGCCCTCGGGTTGCGCCCGGAGGCAGTCGATCTGGTTCTGGAGACTTCCTGAAGGGACGGTAACACCAATGTCTGTCAAGCAAACCTTGGAGATCCTGGAGAAGGTCGCCGAGATCGCCACCCTTGCCGGGCTGAAGGGACACATGGACGAAGAGTCGATGCGCTACTTCATCGGCATCGGGCTGGAGGGTGATCGCAAACAGGCTGTCTATATCCGAGACACGACCCGCAGCGACGACCACAAGATTGTCACCATCTATTCTCCTTGCCTGATCGTCAAGAAGGGCTTCTTTGCGGGTGTTTCCAAGAATCAGGCCATCGAGTTGCTGCGTCTCAATGAAGCGCTTCACTTCGCCCGCTTCGGCATCATCGAGACCGAGAAAGAGAGCATCGTGGTGGCCAGTGTCGACCACCTGCTCGAGACGCTCGACCCGGGAGAGTTTGAGGCCAGCGTGTTCTGTGTTGCCCAGGCCGCGGACATGTACGAGAAAAAGTTCGGCAAGGACGACTTCTAAGGCCGGCGATGCGCCAGGCTACAGAGTGTCCTGCATAATTCGTCCCCCTTGATGAACCGGAGAGCTGGTTGAAGGGAGCGGAGAGACTGCACCCAGATGGCGATCTCGGCGCGCTCGGCTGTTTTGAGCAAAGGTTAGGGCGGACTTACCGGACGATGCCCTTAGTCCGGTTCCTCCGAGTCGCTCTTGAGCCGCTTCCTCAGGTCACGCCAACTTTTCGTGCGAGGCTTCTCGGGCTCTGAGGCGCTCGTCTCCGCCTCGCCACCCATCTTCTTCTCGAGCAGACGGGAGGCGCCGAATTTGATCTTGCCTGGGCGTTCGGCCTCGGCCTCACCGGCCGGCACGGCCACCGGCTCGGGCTCTGGCGCGAGATCCCCAGCTTCGACCAGGGGCCCCTCGGCCCCCGGCTGTACCTCGACCGCTTCGATCACCTCGGCAGACGCCTCGACCGCGGGCTCCTCGGCCACCTCGGCAGAAGCCTGCGCCTCGACCGCGGGCTCCTCGGCCACCTCGGCAGAAGCCTGCGCCTCGACCGCGGGCTCCTCCTCGGCCACCGGGCCCCCCTCCTCCACGACCCGGGCCTCGATCACCGGCCCAGCCAGCACCGTCTCCCCCTCTCCATCAGCGGCCGCTTCTTCCTCCTCGGTCCCGCTCCATTTGCGACGCAGGGCCGCCGCCCGGGCCACCACCCGCTCGTAAAGGTCGATGCCCTGCTCGGCCTGCAGGCGGCGGGCCTCCTCCTCCGAGTCGAACGGCTCCACCCCCAGGGTCTTGAGCCGCTCCACCAGCGACTCCAGCGAGGCCTTCTGGTGGCGGTAGAACGAGCTGGCTCGCAGGCGCACGAAGCGCCAGCCCACCCGCTCAAGCACCGTTTCTCGGTAGATGTGCTGGGCCAGCTTGCCAGGCGGGTAGTCGCGCTCTCCGTCGCATTGCACCGCCACCCGCCCCCCCCGTCCCTCGACCACCAGATCGAGCTTATAGGTACCCACGGCGTGGTGCACCAGGACCCGGTAGCCCAGGTCGGTCAGGTGCTTGTAGACCGTCTCCTGGAAGCGGAACTCGAACTCGGGCTCGGCCACCCGGGCGGCCTGCTTCTCTGTGAGCAGATAAGGGTTCTGGGCGTGCCGGATCAGCTTGAGGCGAAGATCCCCTTCCTTGAGGTCGCTGTCGGGATCCAGCGAATAGACCACCCACATCTGGTTGCGGGCCCGGCTGGCGGCCACGTTGTAGCGCTTGACGAACATTTCCTGGGTGCGCAGGGCCAGAGGGCCGTCCGGGGCCGTATCCACCAGCGACAGGAAGACCACGTCGCGCTCGTCGCCCTGGAACTGGGCGGGGGTGCCGCACACCACCCGTCGTTTGCCGTATTCGGCCAGGTTGAGGTGGCGGGTGAGCAGGCGGTCGATGGCCAGAGCCTGCTCCTCGCCCACCATGCTGATCACGCCCATCGAAGCCCCGGCATACTCCGGCTGCTCGCAACAGGCGGAGAGCAGCGAGGCCACCTCCAACGCCTCCTCGTGGTTGACCCGCTTGGAGGGCTCGCTCACGTGCACCCGGTGGGCCACCGTGGCAGGAGCCACCCTGACACCCGAGCGCTCGCGCAGGGGCTGCACTTCGCCCTGGTAGCACATGGCGTTGGAGAAGGCGATGATCTCGGGGACCGAGCGGAAGTGCTCCAGCAGCCGGATAGTGCCTCCGAAGGAGCGCCTCGCCAGGTCGTAGACCGAGGTCTTGCCGTCGAACAACTCGCTGTTGGGCACGTCCTTGAGGTAGCGATCGATGAGCGACTCGATGGCCTGAGCCGACTGGCCAACCTGCTCGGGGCTGACCTGCTCGTGGTCCCCCACCACCAGCACCTCGCGCCCGAGGGCGAAAGCGATCAGGCTGGTGAGGTCGGACTGGCTGGCCTCGTCCAAGATGACCACGTCAAACAAGGTCTCGCCCGGCTTGTAGCTCTCGGCCACACGGGCGATTGGCATGATCCATACGGGCACCGACTCGCGGCATTCAGCCAGGCGCTCGCGCGCCTTGGCCTTCAAAAGCGGCGCCCGCTTGCCCTTGCCGCTGCCGATCTTGCGCATGAGATCGAGCCAACCAATCAATGATTGCTGCTGGCGAATGCCGGTGCGGCGCAGCTGGGCTGACCAGGTCAGGTTTTCCACGAAGCTGGCGGTAGCGTCCTGCAGTTGCTGGCGCAAACGCATGATCTCCTGCTGCAGATCGTCGAGGCTCTGCTCGGCGAAGCTATCGAGCAGTTGACACCACTGGCGGTGCTGCCAGGCCACCTCCGGGTCGCCCGGGGGCTTGGGCTGGTTGTGGGGCGGGGTGCGTTCGAAGACGGCCTCGGCCCAGCCCGGGGCCTTCGTTCTGAGGCGCTCGAGGTAAGCGTCACGGCGCAGCTTGTGGGCTTTCTGCTGGTGCAGCACCACCAGGCGGTTCCAGGCCTCGCCATAGCGCTCGGGGTCCTTGGCCTGTACCGCCTCGCGCAGGCGGGCCACCACTTTGCCGTGGTCCTCTTGCTCGGGGACATCGAGCAGGTTAAGCAGGTCCTCGCGCTGCTTGTCGAGCAGACGGCACTCGACCCAGGCGGTGCGTGCTTCGACCACCGGCTCGAGGTGGTCCTGAAGAGTATCCCTCAGGCGCAAGATATCGCCCTGGGGGGCGGAGTTCGGGGGCACGCGCTCTTCCACGATCTCCCAGCGCAGGCCGGTTTCGGCCATGGCCTGTTTGCACTCGGCCCAGGTGTCGGTCCAGTTGAGGCTCTTGAGGATGCGGCTCACGTGCTGGGCGCAGGTATCCTCAGGACGCTCGCCCAATTCGGCTGCGGTGGGTACACTGGCGGTGCCCTGGCTCATGGATAGCCAACGGCCTACCTGGCGGTCCCAGCGGGCCTTGAGCTGTTCGCGTTTCTGGGCCATGGCGATGAGAGCTCCCACCGCCTCCATGTCGTCGGCCGTCTTGGGAGCTCCCCCGCCCACGCGAATGCCGGCCAGCAACTTCTTCCAGTTGCCCTTGGTGAACAGCTCGATGCCGGTGATGGACTTGCCGGCTCGCAGATGGGCCACGATCTCGGCGCACACGCTGGCCTGCAGGGCCAGGGGCAGATCGCACTCGAGGCTGGGGCCCACGGCCATCACCTGACGCTCGAGCGAGCCGATCTCGGTGCGAGCCGTCTTGATCACGTCAATCAGGTCTTGCCAGGACTGCCGATGCTCGCCCCCGGCCAGACCGGCCCTGATGACTTCTCTCTGGAGGGTGTCGGCCTCGGCCAGCGGTCCCAGGGCGGCATGCACCTTTTCGCGCAGATTTCGGAGACTCTCCAGGTCCTGGTCCGAGCCGGTCCACAAGCCCGCCTCGAAGCGCTCGGACTGCTCTTGCAGCACTTTGCGGCGCTCCAGGTCAGCACTGAAGCGGCGTTCGGAGGGAACCTCCTCCAGCGGGGCCAGTCGGCCCTGCAGGTCGTGCTCGTCTTGAGGTGTGATCAGGCTGTTGAGGGCATAGAGCTCGGTGATCTCATCCGGGGTGAGAGGAAGCGTGCCTCCCGGAGGGACGGGCCCCTGGATCCAGTCGTGCAAGCCCCGGCCCTCGGCGATCTCCTGAGCGGCCCGGGTGGGATGGATGCTCCCGCCATCGAGGCAGGGAAGAGGCTCATACTCGGCCGTGCGGGCCTCGACCAGTCGCTGCTCGGCGGCTGAGAGTCGGCTCTTGATGTCCATCCGGCGCTCGCCGTAGGTGTTGGCCAGACGCTCGAGCTCTTCCGCGTCGCTGGAAGAGAACAGGTTGACCATGCCCTTGACGGCTTCCTCCAGTTGGGCGTGGCTCTCACTCTCATTGTCGAGCACGCTGACGCACAGGGGGCGGACCTGAGGGCTGATCATCTCGCGCACCACACGCAGGGCTTTGGTGCGATGGCTGGTGACGAGCAGGCTCTTGCCCTCGGCCAGCAGGTGGCCCACCAGGTTGGCGATGGTGTGGGTCTTGCCGGTGCCCGGGGGGCCCTGAACCAGCACCGTGCCGTGGGCGGCCAGGCGGCCAGCCACGCGCTCTTGCTCAGGGTTGGCCGGCATGGTGTAGAGAGGGTCGACGTTGCCCACCGGATCGACCCGGGTGGAAGGCCCTCTAGATTCGACGATGTCTCCCTCCAGGTCGATGTCAAAGCCGACCACGCGCACCAGGGCTGGGGGCAAGGCTTCCAGACCGGGCAGGGCCTCGAGGAAGGCCTCGATGGCCGAGGAGAAGCCCAGCGAGCGACTGCCCAGATAGAGTACCGGCTCGCGAGAGAGCTGCACCTTCTGTTGGGCCGGGCTCAAGTCGGCCAGATTAGCGACCACCCGGACCCCGGGCCAGAGCTTGTCCAGCAGATTGCCCAGCGGATCGGCATCCTCGGTGCTACCCAGAATCTGGCGGCACTCCTGGGCCAGGTCGGGACTGACCTCGAAGCGCTGCAACAGAGCGCTATAGAGCCCGGGCTCGCGGTCGGTCTCGCGGAAGGTGAACTCGGCCCGCTCGGCCTCGAACTCGAGAGTGAGCTTCTGCAGCACCAGGGGATGGTCAACCGCTCCCTGGTCGTCCTTGACGCGCACCAGCCCCAGTCCGACGACCAGCTCGACCGTTTCCGACTCGCGCTCGAGCCGTCCCCACACCTCCAGCAGCCGGTCGAACAGGTCGTTGACGTCGTTGGCGGCCAGGGCCGGCTTCTCCCAGTCTTTGCGGCTTTTGAGCCAGGCCGTCAGGGCGGCTGGCCGCGCCTCATCGGCCTCAAAGGGTACCATGGAGCCGCCTTTCTTCTTACGCACGAAAGCGGTCACGGTTCCGTCCAGCCGATCCCACCCAGGCTTGAGCCAGCCTTCGAGGGCTTCGGGAAGGGGGGGGCAGGGCACGTCCTTGGGGCGGCGCACGCGCAAGAGGAAGTCTTCGGCCTCCTCACGGGGGTCTAGGGGCAGGGGGCCAAGCTCGACGGCCGGGTGCTCGGGTAGCTCCCCCAGGCGCAGTTGGAAAGGGTACTCCTCGAGATCGAGGCACGGCGGCGTGTTGAGCCGCTGGACAGCGAGTAGATAGTCGAACAGGCGACGGATGCGCTCGCGGGCCTGCTCACGGAGGTCGGTTGCGGAAGACATAAGCCGAGGGAGATTCAAAGCCAGGGGCGCGGTCTCCTACCGGAAAAGGCGGCGCGGTAACAAACTGGTTACAAACTCGCCCGCGAAAGGGGATAGAAAGGAGGCGGAGGACCGAGAGTATGCAGCAGTTGTTGGATCGACGTCAGGCCATGGGATTGGCCCGGGCGATGCTGGGAGAGGATCGCAGCGCCGAGCTGGAAAGCCTGAGCCTGCTGCTGGGCATCGAGACCTGCCCGGAAGCCTGCTGCTGCGAGCGCAGCTGCATCTTGCTGCACCCCCACCTGGGGCCCCATGAGTGCGCCCAGGGCCACCTGTGGAATCAGCGCAGCGCCGATTCGAGGTCGTCCAGCGTCACGTAGCGGTCCCAACTGCGCACCACTTTGCCTTTTGCGTCCAGGAGCACAAGATAGGGGACAGCTGATTTGGGATTGTACTTGCTGTACTGCTTGTAGGCCGGGCTGTCGGTCTGATCGAGGTTGACCTGGACGCTCTCGACCCGATGCTCGGCCGTGAATTTTTCCACCGAGGGCTTCATTTTGGCGCTCCAGGGGCACCAGTCGGTTCGAAACCAGACCAGCTTGTAGCTCGACTCGGCCAGGGCCGGCACCGTCATCAGCAGAAGGGCCAGCAGGGTCATCACTGCGTTCTTCACTCGGACAGATTCTCGCGCCGAGGGGCGCGCCCTTCGTGATCCCGCTCACAGATCGTTTTTCCTCCACCTGGGGCCTCGCGGCCGGTGCCTCAGAGCTGGTGGCGCAGGCTCATTCGAGCTCTTGGACCTTCAAGGATGTCACGCTGATGCGGTAAACCTGGCCCTGCAGCGCAAAGCAGAAGGCCGGGGGCGAGCTATCCGGCCCCAGCACCAGGCGAGGGCTGGTCAACTCCTGGTAGCCTGCCGTGGGCGGCCCGATCACCTGGAAGTAGAGGATCAGGTTGGCAGTTCCCACCTCGCGCGTCACGCTCAGTGTTATGCTTGTGGCCGCCGGCAGGCCCGCGAGCTCGAGAGGGCGTGGAATCTGCTCTTGCACCCAGAAGGAGCGCTGATCGAGCAACTCGCTGCCCTGGCGCATGATCTCCAGTTGCACCCGGTAGCGCCGCACCTGGGCACCGGCCGGGCCGACCAAAATCAGGCAGACAAGGCCGAGGAAAGCGACCTTCCGAAGCAGATCCATCGCCTTACATCGGCTTGTCGGTGGGAGGCGCGACGGCCAGCACCTCGTGGTTGAGGCGTTCCTGGTAGTCTTGCATCAGCCGGGTCACATCCTCGTGCTTGTTCGAGGCCAGCACCAGGCCGGCGTGAAAGTCCTCCGAGAGCCGCCAGACCACCTCGCCGGCATCGAAAACGCTCAGGTCGGGAGCCTGCTGGCGGGACAGGCAGAGAAGCAGCCCGGCGTGGTCGTTGCGGCGCTTTGGCACCCGGTAGGGCTCGCCCCGCAGGTAGGCGACTTCGAGCCGGGCCCACTCACGCCACAGGTCGATCCCGCTGGCGGCTTCCACCTCGATGTCAAGGTGCGCGCCGCAAACCCGGGCCGCCATCTCCAGGAAGTAGAGGCGGCCGTCGTGGCCGTGGATGAACTCAGCGTGGGTCACGCCGCGCTCCAGACCCAGGCCCAGCACCACTCGCTCGTTCATCTCCCGTACTTCCTCGAGCACAGGATCCTTGGCGCCCATTGTCTGGGAGATAAAAACGCCTCCCTTGTTCCACACGTCAAAGGGAGGGCGCCAGTAGCGGTGCGGCTGAGCAAAGAGCATCCGATGGCCGTAGACGATCGAATCCACGTGCAGCACCTGGCCCGGGATGTACTGCTCGAGTAGATAGTAGGAGTGGTCGTCGCCCAACTCGCTGACGGCCTGCCAGACCTCGAGCTCAGAGTGGCACTTCTTGATCTTGACCGAGCCCGCCTCCGAGCGCGGCTTGAGCACCCAGGGCGGATTGACCCTCCGGGTGAACTCGTGGATCTGGTGGTGATTGAGCACGTGCACGAACTCGGGCTCGCTGATGCCCACCTCGCGAGCCTGCATGCGCATGGCCAGCTTGTCGCGGAAATAGCGGGCAGTGGTCTCACCCATGCCGCTGATGCGCAGGTGCTCGCGCAGAGTGGCGGCGAGCTGCACCGAGTAGTCGTCCAGGGCGATCAGGCCGTCGAAGCTGCGGCTGCGGGCCAGGTAGCTCACCGCCCGGGTCACGGCCGTCACATTCTCAAGGTCAGGCATGAAAAAGCGCTCGTCCAGAATGTCGGGCCACGGCTTGTGGCGCACCGACTCCTCGGCCAGCAGCACGACCTTGCAGCCGAGACGGTGCAGCTCATCCATCAGGCGGGCGCCCTTAAAGTAGTGAGCCAGCAGGAGGAATGTTAGCGGTTTTTTCACGTGATGCAAGACCTCATTTCGTGGGAGAACCCCTGGCGCTGGCCAGGGGTTCTGCGGTGTGGGCGGGTGACCGCGGAGGGCGCCGGGGCTCGGCGCTCTCCGCGGCGCCCCTTGCTAGGAGCTGGCCTCGCTCGAGGCCGGCTCGGCGGTCTTCTCCTCGACGGCCGGAGCCGGGGCCGGCTTCTCGGCAGGAGCAGCCGCCCTGGCTGTGGCCTCAGCCTGGGCCATCTGTCCCCGGAAGCCACCCGAGCCGCCCGCGTGGATGCGCATTCCGTAGAACGAGCGCCACACGAAATAGAGGCCCACGGCCAGGAAGATCACCGCCAGGACGGTCTTCAGGCCGGTGTCCATCTCCAGAGCGATCTCCACGGCCAGCAGGCCAAAGAGGGTGGTGAATTTGATGATCGGGTTGAGGGCCACTGAGGAGGTGTCCTTGTAGGGGTCGCCCACGGTGTCGCCCACGATGGTGGCCTCGTGCAGGGGAGTGTTCTTAGCGTGCAGCTCGACCTCGACCACCTTCTTGGCGTTGTCCCACGATCCGCCGGCATTGGCCATGTAAATGGCTTGATACAGGCCGAAAAGCGCGATCGAGACCAGGTAAGCCACGAAGAAGAAGGGGTTGAAGAAGGAGAAGGCCAGCGTCAGGGTGAGCACCGCGATGAAGATGTTCCACATGCCCGCCTGAGCGTAGACGGTGCAGATGCGCACCACGTTGGTGCTGTCCTCCACCGAGGCTTTGGTGGTACCCTCGAGCTTGATGTTTGCCTTGATGTACTCCACCGCCCGGTAGGCGCCGGTGGTCACGGCCTGCATCGAAGCTCCGCAGAACCAGTAAATGACCGCGCCCCCGGTCATCAGACCGAGCAAGATCATCGGGTCGACCAGGGCCAGCTTCTCCATGCCGGCCGTGCCACCCTGAGTGAGCAGCAGGATGATCGAGAAGATCATCGTGGTGGCGCCCACCACCGCGGTGCCGATCAGCACCGGCTTGGCGGTCGCCTTGAAGGTGTTGCCGGCGCCGTCATTTTCTTCCAGGAAGTGCTTGGCCTGCACGAACGCCGGCTTGAAGCCGTAGTCCTTCTGCAGCTCGTTCTCGACGTCGGGAATGGTTTCGATGAGCGAGAGCTCGTAGATCGACTGGGCGTTGTCGGTCACCGGGCCGTAGCTGTCGACGGCGATGGTCACCGGGCCCATGCCCAGCATGCCGAAGGCCACCAGGCCGAAGGCGAACACGGGCGCAAACTTGATCATCTCGGGAGAAAGCCCGAGCGAGGTGTAGTAGGCGATGGCCATCAGGAACATCATCGTCAGGCCCATCCAGAAGGCGCTGAAGTTGCCCGCCACCATGCCCGAGAGGATGGTCAGCGAGGCGCCGCCCTCTTTGCTCGAGTCGACGATCTCGGCCACGTGAGCCGACTTGGCGCTGGTGAAGACTTTGGTCAGCTCGGGGATGATTGCCGCCGACAGCGTGCCGCAGGAGATGATAATAGAGAGCTTCCACCACAGGTCGGGGTCCACCGTCAGGTTGGACAGCATCAGGTAGCTGACCACGAAGGTAACGGCGATGGAGACGGCCGAGGTGAGCCAGACCAGGTTGGTCAGGGGCGCCTCGAAGTCCATCTTGTCGACGTTCTGGTATTTGCCCTTGGCCATCACGTCGTTGATCGTGTAGGAGGCCATCGAGGTGATGACCATCAGCACGCGCATCACGAAGATCCACACCAGCAAGGTGGCCTGGAGGGGGATGCTGCCGACGGCCAGGGTGATGAAGACGATGAGGGCCACGCCGGTGACGCCGTAGGTCTCGAAACCGTCGGCGGTGGGGCCCACCGAGTCACCGGCGTTGTCGCCAGTGCAGTCGGCGATAACGCCCGGGTTGCGGGCGTCATCTTCCTTGATGTTGAACACGATCTTCATCAGGTCGGCGCCGATGTCGGCGATCTTGGTGAAGATACCGCCGCAGATTCGCAGCACCGAGGCGCCCAGCGACTCGCCAATGGCGAAGCCGATGAAGCAGGGGCCTGCCCACTCGCCCGGGATGAAGAGCAAGATGACGAGCATCACCAGGAGCTCGACGCAGATCAGCATCAGCCCGATGCTCATGCCCGCCTGGAGCGGGATGGCGTAGCACGGGAACGGCTTGCCCTTCAGCGCGCCGAAAGCGGTGCGCGAGTTGGCCCAGGTGTTGATGCGAATGCCGAACCAGGCCACCGCATACGAGCCCAGGATGCCGACCACCGACGAGAACAAGATTACGGCCACCTGTCCCGCGCCCAGATGGCGCAGGAAGCCGAAGTAGTAGATGATGCAGATGCCGATCATCACTTCCAGGATGACCAGGAAACGGCCCTGCTGGGTCAGATAGGCCCGGCAGGTGGCGTAAATCAGCTCGGACATCTCGGACATCGACTGATGCACCTGCATCTCTTTGATGGCCTTGGCTTGCATCAGCGAGAAGGCCATTCCGATCAGGCACACGCCGATGCCGACCATCAGCAGCAGCTGGCCGCTCACGCCGCCCAGGCTCTCGAAGGTCTGGGTCTTGAGCTCCCCAGGGACTTTGATGTCGGTTTCGCTGGCCCAGGCGGGCAGCTGGATCAAGGCCAACAAGACTACGAACATCGCGTAGCGCCCGAGGCCGGTCAGTTTCCGTAACACGGTTTTCATCCTCACTCTTTCTGCATTCCGGCGCTCTTGCGCCGGGAAATCTCTCTCTTCAGGCCGGATTCCGCCGCCGGCCGGGTCAACCCCCATGAAAAAACTTCCGCCTATTCTAGACCCGTTCAGTAGACCCTGCTTGAAATGTAAACTGCATGTTAAGAGCTCTCCGGGTCTTCAAGAGGAGAATCAGGCTCAATTTTTCAGTTGGGCTGGATAACTGTCAGGCTCTGTTTCGATGGCAGGAAGACTATCCAGAGAAAAACACTCCCTGACATATTGACAGTTAGACTGTTTAACTGTAATATGAGTCCAAAGTCCCGAAACGACTCCGAAGGAGGTGACAGGTGAGCGAAATCAATAACGACTGGCAACCCCCGGTCCTCGATGAGCCCATCTTGCATCGCAGACCGCCCCCCCCGATCGACCCGCCCCCCTTTCTACCAGTGATGCTGGCCTGCCCACCTCGAAACGAAGCCGAGCCAAAGGAGGACAAGTGATGCTGACCCTACTCTTGTGCGGACTTGCCGTCCTCTGGTATCACTGCCACGTGCTGGAAGCAGGGGCAAGCAGTTGAACTGTCAGACAGATCTCCCTGGAGGCTGGACAGTTGAACTGTCTAACAGCTACACTGGGGAGGTGAGGAACACCGAGGCGGGCGACTGGACCCTGGAAGAGCTGAGCGAGCAGGCCGAGAGCGTGCTCGTCCGATGGAACCTGCCCAACCCTGGCGGGCGCGTCTCGCCCGTACCCAGCTCGCGCACCATTCGCTACTACACCAGCCTGGGCTTGCTCGACAAGCCCCACTATGTCAGCGGCACCGCCCGCTATACCCGGCGCCACCTCGACCAGTTGCTGGCCATCAAGGCGCTGCAGGCGGAGTACCTCCCTCTGCCGGCCATCCAGAAGCGGCTGGACGGGCGCAGCCCGGAAGAGCTCGAGCAGATTATCGAGGCGGCCACCACGCGGCGTCCGCCCGAGCCCGAGAAGCCCCGGGTGGAAAGCTGGGGCACCTGTCAGGCTCTGCCCGGCCTGCGTCTGCTGGTGGAGGATCGCGAAGCTCTGCTCGACTTTATGCTCACCCACGGGGCTCAGGAAGTGCAAGAACGGCTGATTCGCGCCCTCAACTCGCTCAGCGCCCCTCGCACCTAGGTTTTTCTCGTCACGGAGCACCACCGCTCTACCAGGCCCTGGTCTCCTATTGCCCGGAACAGAGCACAGCTCGTCCGGCCCCAATTGTCAGAAAGGAGCTCTCTTCGTGGCTCCCGCGCCCCGGGCCGGGAGTCGGACGGTGTGACAAATTTCTCACGGCAGCACGAGATGTCGGCCGCGCGGCTCCCGGCCCTGGTTCGCCAGGGTCATTTTCTTTTCCACCCGCCCAGCACCCCGCAGCCGCAGGTGGCGGCCAGGCAGGCGGTCAGCAGGGCCCACCCAAGCCAGGGCACCAGCCCCACCCCGGCCAGCAGGAAGGCTCCCCAGATGGTGGCCCGAACAGTATCCAACTGCGGTCGGTCGGCCAGCGAGCCAAGCGACTCGCCCAGCCAGCTGAGCACCCCGGGCAGGGCGGTCACCAGCTTCCAGGCGACCCAGACCAGGAAGGCCGCCACCAGCAGGCCCGCTCCTCCGCCCCGCTTGTCGGCCACGGCCATCAGGAAGACCAGGGCGAAGAGGTGCAACAGGCCGATCACCAGGCAGCGGCCTCGCGACTGCTCGATCCGCTCGCGAGCGGCTCTGGCTCGGACAGGCCACAGCACCCAGCCCAGCAGCCCCAGCGAGGCAACTCCCAGGGCTCCCAGCCCAAAGCAAAGGGAGTACAGTAAGACCTGCATCAGTGGGCTCCGCTCCAGCGCCAGTTGAGGGCGGTGGCGCCCAGCAGGCAGATGGCCGCCCCGGTCAGCGCCAGGGTTTCATTCAGGCCAGGCAGGTCCAGGCGCGGCAGCGACCAGCCCGAGACCAGTTGCCAGCCCGCCTGCAAGGGCGGCAAGGGCACGTAAGTGCTGGCGACCAGACAAAGGCCCACCAGCAGAACGGCTGCGGCCCGCATCCAGATTTGCTCGCGGCTGGCCGGGGCGGTCGGCTCGGGGCGCTGCAGGGCGGCCATCACGCTGGCGGTCAGGTCGACCGGCATCGGTGGCGTCTCGCTCATCCGGCGCAGGGAGCACTCCAGCGAGACCAGCTGCCAGCTGGCTTCCCGGCAGGCTGGACAGCTTTCCAGGTGGCGCTGGGCCCAGTCGGGCAAGCGAGCGGCCAGCTCGAGGGGATGCCGTGTCCCCTCCAGGTGCTCTTGCAGGCATTCGCGCACTGATTCGCAGCTCATCACGATCCTCCCAACCTGGTTCTGAGTCGTTCGCGGGCCCGAAACAGGGCCACCTTCACGGCCGACTCGGTCATCTCCAACACTGTGCCGATCTCGGCGCAGGTCATCTCCTCGCAGTAGTGCAGCACCACGATGGCCCGCGGAACCGCCTCCAGCGTGCTCACAGCCGCCATCAATCGCTCCAGCTCCAGGCGACGCTCGACCTCCCCGGCCGGACCGCTGCCCGGGTCGGGCAGCTCTTCCTCCAGCGGCTCCGAGGGACGCCTGCGCCGGGTGCGCAGCATGTTGAGCCCCAGCCTGGTGGCGATGGTGACCAGCCAGGGGCGCAGCGGACGCTCGGCCTGGAAACGCTCCAATCCACGCAAAGCGGCCACGAAGGTCTCCTGCACCAGGTCTTGAGCCTCGCTGGGCGAGCCCAGCAGCCGGTTGCCCAGGCGCCACAGGCTGGCCTGGTGCAGGCGCACGATCTCCTCCAGGGCCGACTGGTCGCCCCGTTGGGCGGCCAGCACCAGGGCGCGCTCATCTGGCTGGTGGGCAGGGCTCACAGGAAGGGCAGAGCCGGGAAGTGGCCTCCCAGCACGGCGCTCGCGTCCGCCTGCAGCCAGCGGCTCAGCAGCGTGGAGTAGACGGCTCGAAAGTCGACCGTGTGCACCAGATCCCCTTCCTTCAGGTTGCTCAGGGAGGGCACTTCGCCATAGAGGCCGCCCTTCACCCCGGGACCCAGCACGAAGAGCGGTCCGGCGGTGCCATGATCGGTGCCGCCGCTGGCATTCTCCTCCACCCGGCGCCCGAACTCCGAGTAAACCGCCACCAGCACGTCGCGGTCCTGCCCGCGCCTTTTGAGGGTAGCCATGAAGCCGGCCAGGCCGCGGGCCAGCTCGCTCAATACCTCGGCGTGGCGCTTGCTCTGGTTGGAGTGGGTGTCAAAGCCGCTCAGGGCGGTGCAGAAAACCTGTCCCTTTGGCAGCAGGCGCAAGATGACGCTGAGCGACTTGCCGAATTCGCCCGTGGCGACCGACTCGCCGGGGCAGGAGTGACAGTGGTCCACCGCCTTCTCCAGGCTTGCGAACGTGCTTCCCAGGTGGCCGCCGAAGTCGCGGTACATCGCCGACAGCTCGGCCTGATTGGCCTCCAGGCGGAACTGGTCCGGGGTCTTGAGGCAGAGAGGCTGGGCGCTCTGGGCGTAAAGGGCCCGGGTCAGGGTCGGGCCGACGTTGACCGAGCCGGCTCCGCTGTTGTCCAGGAAACGTCCCAGCCAGCCGTAGCGAGCCGTGCCGCGCACCACGGCGGTGTGCCAGATGTCCGAGGAGGTGAAGTGGGAGCGGTTGGGCTCGGGATAGCCCACCCCGTTGACCAGGGCCAGTTGGCCCGCCTGCCAGTGCGGCATCAATGGCTCCAGGGCGCGGTGCAGGCCCAGACCGGACTTGATCGGCAGCACCTGGTCACTCTTGAGGGACAGCCGGGGACGCAGCTTGCGATAGAGCGCGTTGTCCGAGATCACGGTGTTGAGCCCGTCGTTGCCACCGAACAGGTGTACCAGCACCAGCTTGCGGGGCGTGGCCGCCAGCGGGATCTCGGGCAGCATCATCACGCCCGCCATGGCCAGGGTTGCTTTGAGAAAGTCGCGTCGCTTCATGGGCAGCTCACCTCACTTGATAGTCGGGGCTGGCCAGGATGAGGGCCAGCGTGTCAGCCGGGCCTTTCTGGCGACAGGCGCGCGCCAGGTGGGCTCGGGTGGTGCCGGTGACGTCGGGCAGTCCGGCGGCGGCCAGCAAGCGCTCGAGGGCCTGATCGGGAGTGGCCCCTGCCACCAGGCTGGCCACCTGGGGCTGATGGGCCCGGGCCAACTGGCGGGCGAAGTTGACCCGGTCGAGCAGGGTGCCGGTGTTGAGCCACGACCGACCTTCGGCCCACCCGGCCACGCTGGGAGGCAGCCAGGGCAGCTGGCCCATGGACACCAGCCTCTCCAGCCACTGCCAGCCCGGCCCGTTGCGGAACTGGCCGTTGAGCGAGCGCAGGGCGCCGACCGTGAGCTCCACCGGGCTCTTGTAGGCCTGGCGCGGCTCGGCCGTGGCCCGGAAGGCCTGGCCCAGGAAGAGAGCCTCCAGCACCGGGGCCAGCACCCCGTGGTGCTGCTCATAGACTCCCGCCAGGCGCTCCACCTCACGGGCCGGCGTGCTCACGCCGGTGAAGAAGCGGAACAGGCGGTCCACCAGGTAGCGGGCGGTGCGGGGATGGCGGGCCAGGATCTTCACGACCTCTTCGCCCCCCAGTTGGCCGGTGTGGCCCAGAAAGCGCTTGGGACCGTCGTCGTGGTGCTCGGGGCTGAAGCGGAACGTGCCTCGGCCCCAGTCGATGCCCCAGCCGGTGAAGGCCCGGGCGGCGGACATAACGTCGGCTTCGCTGTAGTGGCCCTCGCCCAGGGTGAACAGCTCCAAGAGCTCGCGGGCGTAGTTCTCGTTGGGATGCTCGCGCTTATTGGTGTGGCCGTCGAGGTAGATCAGCATGGCCGGGTCGCGGGAGATGCCCAGCAAGAGGTCGGAGAATCGGCCGGTGGCGTTCTTTCGCAGGAAGTCGTTGTGGTTGGCCAGGAAGGCGGGGAAGACCACGGGCACCACGGCGGTGGTGAAGTGCCCGTGCCAGAACAGGGTCATCTTCTCCTGGAGCGGGCTCCGGGTGTGGACCATGCGGTTGAGCCACCAGGTGATCAGCACGGCCACCTGGGCCAGCGTCAGGGTGAAGCCCGGGGGGAGCGTGGTCAGTCTTGGCGGGGGAGGGGCCTCGGGAACGTAGCGCACTAGCTCGCGCACGCTGGCTTCGTAGCCCTGGCGCAGGCTGCGGCGCAGCTGCGAAGGGGTGGCTCCGAAACCGGCCGCCCGCCAGAGATAGGCATGTAAGCGCATCATCGCTCGCCTGCCAGAGGGGCGCCCAGGGCCGACAGGCCCAGGCAGGCTCCCGCCAGCCAGCCCAGCACCGGCAGGCCGAAGACCAGCCCGATCAGAGCCGTGCCGGCGGCGGTGGCGCGTTTCTCAGTGAGCGAGAGGCCCTGGCCGATCCGCTCGGCCAGGGCGGGCAGTCCCTGGGCCAGAAAGACCAGGTTGGCCACCACCGCGGCGACGGCCAGCAGGCCTTTGAGGGGAAGGCTGAGCACCAGGAATATCTCCAGCAGCACGATCAGGATGCCCAGCAGGAAGCTGCGCAGGGGGAAGCGCTCCAGGGTCTTTCGGCTCTTTTCGATGCGGTCGGGCCAGAGGGTGCAGGCCACCAGGTTGACGGCCACCAGGCCGGCCAGGAGAGCGACGGCAACCCACAGCACGGGTCCGCCGGTGGAGATCGCCAGCAGCAGGGCCAGGATGGCCAGCACCAGCAGGGTCTTTCTGAGCATGATCGGTTACCTCCTTACCGGGGTTACACCGGGGGAGGGGGGCAGGTTACAGGGGCTGGAATTTCTTTTGGGGAGGACGCTCAACTTGGCTGGACTGGGCTCACAGGCCCGAAAGGGGCGCCCTATTCAGTGCCGTCCGTGGACACGCCCGAAACGGGCGCCCTGTTCAGGACCGTCCACGGACACGCCCGAAAGGGGCGCCCTATTCAGTGCCGTCCGTGGACACGCCCGAAAAGGGCGCCCTATTCAGGACCGTCCACGAACACGCCCGAAAGGGCGCCCTATTCAGTGCAGTCCGTGGACACGCCCGAAAAGGGCGCCCTATTCAGAACAGTCCACGGACACGCCCGAAACGGGCGCCCTACAGCAGAAAGTCGGTGGACAGGAAGTTGCTGTGCCGCTCTCTGAGAATGCGGGTCAGCATGGCCTTGCTCTGGGCCGTCTGTCTGGCAGCCACCAGGGTGCGGATGGAGAAGACGCGGAGGGCGTCGGAGATAGAGAGCGTGCCCTCGGCCGAGTCCTTGCGGCCGGTGAAGGGCAGCATGTCCGGCCCGCGCTGGCACTGACAGTTCAGGTTCACCCGGCAGACCTGGTTGACCAGCGGGTCGATCAGGCGGGCCATGGTTTCGGGATCCTGGCCGAACAGGCTGATCTGCTGGCCGTAGTGCGACTCGACCATATAGGAGATGGGCTCATCCAGTTCGCTGAAGGGCACCACCGGCACCACCGGGCCGAACTGCTCCTCCTGGTAGATGCGCATGCCCGCGTTGACCGGATACAGGACCGCCGGGCGAAACAGCGCTCCCTCCGCCGTGCCGCCGCCGGAATTGACCACCCGCGCGCCCTTGCTCCGGGCGTCCTGAACCAGCTCGGCCAGGTAGGCCGGCTTGCCTCCCTCGGGCAGGGGAGTGATCTGCACCCCGTCCTCCCAGGGCAGACCGCACTTGAGGGCCTCCACGCCCGCTGCCAGGCGCTGCACGAACTCCTCCACCAGGTCCTGGTGCACGAAGAGCAGTTTCAGGGCGGTGCAGCGCTGGCCATTGAAGGAGAGGCTGCCCAGCAGGCACTCCTTCACGGTCAGCTCCAGATCGGCGTCCTTGAGCACGATGGCGGGGTTCTTGGCGCCCAGCCCCAGCACCGAGCGCAGCCGGTTGGGGTGAGGGTGTTGTTTCTTGAGCAGGTTGGCCACCCGGGTGGAGCCGATGAAGGCCAGCACGTCCACCAGCCCGGACTCCATCAGGGGTCCGATGGTGCGCGCCCCGTCGCCGTAGACCGTATTCACCACCCCGGGCGGAAAGGAGGCCTGGAAAGCGGCCAGCAGCGGCTCGTGCAGCAGCACCCCATACTTGGGTGGCTTGAAGACGACCGTGTTGCCCATCAACAGGGCCGGGATCAGGGTTGCGTAGGTCTCGTTCAGGGGGTAGTTGTAGGGGCCCATGCACAGCACCGTCCCCAGCGGGGCCCGCCGCACCTGAGCCATGATGCCCTCTTCCAGCACGAAACGCGAAGAGGCGCGGTCGAGCTCCTTCATGGCGTCGATGGTGGCCCGGATGAAATCCACCGTGCGGTCGAACTCTTTGAGCGAGTCGGGCAGGTTCTTGCCGATCTCCCACATCAAGAGGCGCACGACCTCCTCGCGCCGTTCCTTCATGCGGAAGGTAAAGTCCTCCAGCCGCTCGATGCGCTCGCCCACGCTCATGGTGGGCCACTGCCCGCGACCGTGGTCGTAGGCCTTCACGGCCGCCTGCAGAGCGGCCGTCGACTCGGTGGCGGTCAGCAGGGGATAGCTGCCGATCGTGCTCGGACCGATGGGCGAGACCACCATCTGGCACTCACCGCTCCATTCCAGGAGCTGTCCGTCAACGAGATAGCGCTTCTGGTGCAGGGGCTCGAGATGGTGGTTCATGCCGGCCGGTTCTTCAGGAAAGTTTCAGCACCTCCGGTTACGCTTCACAGGTGCAGATCGGCGGAGTGATTCAGGCCCCCCCTCGCCCTCAGGCGCCTCCCGGCGCGAAGTCGCTGGACGTGGACTACACCGCTCCGGTCACCCGGGACACGGTCATCGGCCGCATCCCCTCCTTCACCTTCACCGCTACCCCCGTGGACCTCTCCGAGCCCGACACCGACGTGGTGCGACCTCAGCCCGTGCTGGACGCGGCCGGCAACCCGACCTGGATGGTCAAGACCGAGAAACTGGACCTGACCCCTTACTCGCCCTGGCGCAAAGGCGCCATCGGCAGCGCCATCGGGGCGGCCGTGGGAGGCGCTCTGGGCCTGGCTGCGGGGTTCTTCACCGGAGAGCTCGTGCTGTCCACCTCGCTTGGCGTCGGGGCCGGGATGGTCGCCGGGGCAGCCATCGGGGCCGGGCGAGTGCTCGGCGATCAGGTCACGCCCGAATGGGAGCCACGCAAGGTGGTGCAGCACCACTTCGAGGGCTACAGCCACATCTTCATTCCCCAGACCACCACCATCACCACTGGCAAGACGACCACCACCATCACCACCGGGTATCACCACCACTACGATGAGCGCGTGCGCCAGGAGCAGGTGGGCGACTACTACTACTGGCACCCCGTGGCTCGCCACTCGGCCGACCGCTGAGCCGAGGAAAGAAGAACATCCCCGGCCGAAGGCCGAGGATGCAACCTGACGGAAACCCGCGCGACAGCTACGGCCCGAGTTCCTCCCAATACCAGCAACCATCCACCGAATAGGTGCTCAGGTCGCATCGGAACAAGAGCCCGTTCTCGGCCACGGCCCAGACGGTATTGCCGTCGTCGCTGACGGACAGGCCCTGGGGGATGTCCTCCTCGAGCTTGCTGTCCAGGCTCAGATCTCTCCACGAGCCCGCAGTGGCCGGGTCACAGAACTGAAGTCCGTTCTGGTCCAGCACGAAAAGCTTGGAATTGTCACGGGTCACGGCCACCCCCTGGACGTTGTCGAGCGAGCCGTCCGGGTTCTTCAGGGGGGTCGGGTTCCAGGCTCCGCCGCTGTACTGCCTCACGCAGTCATTGTCCAGGTCGGCCACATAGACGGTGGAGCCGTCCGCCGAGCAGGTCACGCCTCGCAGGCGGCCGAGGGTATCGCCCGGGCTGGTTGGTTTGATCGGGCCGCTCCAGGTGCCACCGGCTGCGCTGTTGTACTGCCACAGGCAGCGGTTGGTTTCGTCGGCCAGCCAGACAAGGTCGCCATTCTGAGAGGTGGCGATTCCAGTGGGGTATCCGAGGCCGGCGGGGCGCAGCAAGGTGGGCGACCAGGCCGTCATGGAGGTGTCGATGAAGCGAACGCCCCGGTTGACGTAGTCGACGGCGTAGAGCTTGCTCAGATCGGGCGTGGCAGCCACGGCCCCGGGGCGCCCCCCGTTGGGCATCGTGCGCTGGCTTTGAGTCAGGTTGTAGAACCAGATGCTGATCGGATCGAGCCCGTCTGTATAGTCCCATCCGCGCGGAAAGCGCTTGTTGGGCTTGGCCGAGCCGAGAAAGGTCAGGTTGGGGTTGGTGGCGTGGCAGCTGGAATTGAAGAATGGGATCGGCATCGTCCGCAGGGCCACCAGTGAGGCGACGGCCTTTCCACCCGGCGCGGTCACCTTCAAAGTTACCACCTTGAGGTCGCCGTCGTCGACACCATCCCCGTCGTAGTCCCCCGCGTCCTGCACGTCCACGTCGTAGATGTAGCTGGAGAACTGGCCGGCGAACGTGTCGTTGCCCGTGACCAACTGGTCGATGGGGGTGGCGGCCAGAACCTCCATGCGGCCCTGGGCCAGGAAGGCGGCCGTGGAGTAGGTCTGGGAACGGTCATTGTTGCGGGCCGCGTTCACGAACAGGCCCATCAGGAAGCTGATTGCCAGGAACGTGACGCTCATCGCCACCAGAAGCTCGAGAAAACTGAGACCCCTTGGTTTTCGTCTCACAGGCTCTTCACCCGCACTTCCGTCAGGATTGGACTCAAGACCGAGCTGAGCTTCATTTCGACAAGAAGAAACGGAACTCCGCTCGTCAGCGCCGGATCCATGCGCTGAATGGCAAAGTTGTCCACCTCGAAGGTTACCTTCTTGGTTTCCAACACGTTGTGGGTGGCTGTATTGCCCGGGTCAAAGGTCGGGTCGTAGAGCAGTCGTTGCACCGTGTGGGCGGTTTTGTCCCAGCGGTAGCCGAGCACGCGCTCGCCGGTGGCGTCGTAGGTGCGGAAGATAAGAGGAGGGTTGACCCCTGCTTCAGGGGTGTAGGTGCCGAAGGTGGACCAGGGGGTGGCGGCGGGGTCGGGGCTGTAGACCCGGTCGGAGGCGCGCAGCTCGCGGGTAAGCCGATCCACGGCCACCGTAGCCAGTCGATAGTCGGTGGACTTCTTGGCGGTGAGGGTGTAGGTACGGTAGGCCACCACCAGGGCGTGGCAGACGATGGTCATGAATAGACCCAGGATGGCCCCGCAGACCATCACCTCGATCAGGTTCAGGCCATGTCGAGCCTGCCTCATGAGGTCGGCGGAGTCCCCGTGGGCGTGGGAGTACTGCCAGCCGAGCTGCCCGCGTCGTAGGCCCTCTGGAAGTTCCCCTGGGGCACGACGATGACGCGGTCGGCCTTGACGGCTCCGTAGGCGTCTTTGATGATGCCCCGCGAGCGGATCGTGCCGTCCGCTTGCAGCACCACCTCGAAAAGATTCTGGGTGTTTCCGGCAGGTACCCCCAGCTCGACCGGGGTATCCACCGTGAAGAAGGAGGCCCGGGCCCGGTAGAAGTCGATGCCGGCCTGGGCCAGGAAGTAAGCCTGCTGGCCGCGCTCTTGCTGGGCCGCGAAGCGGTAGTCCTGCTCCATCAAAGTGATGAATGTCAGTCCGACCACCAGCAAGAACATCATGAACATGAGTGCCGTGATCAGGGCCACGCCTTTGGAACGCATTCTTCTCATCCGGCCAGCTTCTCCAGCAACCCGTAGATGGGCAGGAACATTCCCACGCACAAGATTCCCATGGCCACTCCCATCAGTCCGATGACAGCCGGCTCGATCACCGTGACCAGTTGGGTCAGCACGATCTCGTTCTGCTGCTCGAGTAGTCGGCGGGCGGCCGAGAGCAGGTCGTCCAACTCGCCGGTCTCCTCGCCCACCATGAGCATCGAGTTGACCACTCGAGGGAAGTAGGGCACGATCGAGACGGCCTCGGCAAGGCTGCCCTCGATCTCGAACTGGCGCGCCATCCGGTCGAGCTGGTCGCTGTACTGGTCATAGGGAGAGGTGGCCTTCATCAGTTGCAGTCCGCGCTGCAGGGGAATCCCGTCCCGGTTCATGGTGGCCAGGATGTCCACGAATTGCACCGCAAGAAGGCTTCCCACCAGGTTTCGCGTGATGGGCAGGCTGGTCACCAGGTCGAACCCCTTTTGCTGCAGCCAGTTCCAGCGCCACAGCACGAAGGCCAGAACCAGCCCCAGGCTCAGCAGGAAGGCCGGGCTGTTGAGGACGGAGACCAACCCTACCACGACCTTCGAAATGAGGGGTAGCTTGGCGTCCATCTGGTCGTAGAGGCCCAGAAAGCGCGGCAGCACGAACTTGGTGATGCCAAACAGCACCAGCAGACAGGCCAGGCTGGTGATCATGGGGCTGGTCAGCGATTCGCGCACCCGGCAGAGCAGCATGTGCTTGCGCTCGAGCATGTCCGAGGCCCGCTGCAGGCGGTCAGCCAGATCGCCCGTCTCCTCGCCGGCGCGAGCCAGCAGCTGGACCTCGGCCGGAAAGACGCGCGGGTGCCGGGTCATGGCGTCGGATAGGCTCCAACCTTTCTCCAGAACCTGGTGGGTGACATCCTCGAAAGCGATGCGAACCGCCTTGTTGGTGCTCTGCTCGGCCAGCACCATCAGGGTGCGGGTGGGGTTGATGCCGGCCTTCATCATGACCGCCAGCTGCTGCAGGGCGATGGCGATATCGTGGGAGTTGGCCCGGGTCATCCAGCGGTCCATGGCCTGGTAAGAGGACTGGAAGCTGAACGTCTTCTTGCCGGAAGCCGGAGAGGCCGGAGACGGCGACGTGGCTCGGGGGGGAGGAGCCGCGGCCATGAGGGGCTTGCGGAGTGCGGGAGGGGGGCTCGGGGTCATGACCGGCCCGGGAGCGACCTTCCGGGCCTCGCCGTTGGCTCTGGCGGGCTGGGCCTTCTGCTCCAGGACCTGTGTCTTGGGGGACTGCTCCAGGACCTTCGTTTTCTGAGACTCGATGCTCTGGGCAGGAACAGGCTCCCAGACCGCTTTCTTCGGAGGCTCGGGGGTCGTCAGGTCGGGCACCGTCTCCCAGAAGGCCCGGATGGGCCCCTCAGACTTCTCGGGGGGTAAAGAGGCATGATCATCCCCCCAGGCCGTCAGGTCTGGTTTTGGAACAGAAATCGGTTCCGGGGCCTCTTCCGGCCATCCGCTCAAGCTTCCGCGCTCCACCCGCCTAAGCTCGCTCCTCGCTCATGAAACCCGCTCTCTCAAAGTCTCCTGGCCGCTGTAACATTTTAGCAAAGAAATCGACTGCCGACCACTCCCCCTCAGAGGATCGTCCACCGCGAAGTAGCGAACGCCCTCTGGATGCGAGCTCTCCTCATGGTCGGGCTGCTCTGCACGGGGCTGCTGGTGGCCTGCTCGCGATCTCCTGACGATCCGCTGGTGGGCCGGGTCGACGCCGCCATCGCCAGCGGCTACGAGTACCTGCTGGGTCGTCAGGAGGAGGACGGAGCCTGGCGCTCCAAGCTCTACCCGGGCTACACGGATGGGGAGTCCCTGAGTCCCCTGGTGATCAAAGCTCTGCTTTACGGCCCCTCGGGCCCCAGGGGCCAGAGCGCGGCCGCACGGGGAATGGACTTTCTGGCTGCTCACCTCCCCCCTCGCAAGAGCCAGATGACGTTCCCCGTCTACAGTCTCTCAATGGCGGCCATCGACTTGAGCCAGGACAGCGCCCACCAGGCTGCGCGCGATGGCATCGTCAGCTACCTTCGCGATCATCAGCTCACCGAGCAGCTGGGCTGGAAGAACGAAGACTTGAGCTACGGTGGCTGGGGGGAGGCCAAGGAGCCCTACCGACGCCCCCCTGGAGACAAGGTTGACCCGAGTCGCAGCGCTAATCTATCGGTCACGCTCTTTGCCCTGGGGGCCCTCCGATTGGCAGGCGCTCCCCCTGACGACCCGGCGGTGAAGAAAGCCCTGGTCTTCGTGCAGCGGTGTCAGAACTATCCTGGCGACGGCGGATTCTTCTTCTCGCCCACCAACCTGCGCCAGAACAAGGCGGGGGACAAGCGCAGCTATGGCAGCATGACCGCAGACGGCCTGCGGGCTCTCCTGCGCTGCGGCCTTCCCGGCGATGACCAGCGGGTCCGGGCGGCTCGCGGCTGGGTGTTCGAGCACTACGACCCCCTGAAAAACTCGGGCGACTTTCCTCCTGAGCAAGAAGAGATGCGGGAAGCTCTCTACTTTTACTACTGCTGGACCACCGCCCACGCTCTGGTTGAATCCGGCCTGGCAGCCGAGGGCGACTGGGCCCGCCCGATGTGCGAGGAGCTCTTGCGTCGGCAACACCCGAAGGGTTACTGGCGTAACGAGCAGGGTCGGATGACCGAAGATGAGCCGCTGGTTGCCACCTCGATGGCTCTGGCCGCCCTGGTGATGGCACGTTCCGCTCTGACCTCCTCCCCATGACAGGAGCCGGGCGGGTGCAGGCGCGAACCGTCTGGCCATGTCCGAAGAAGAACTCCCACTCAGCGATCGTACACTGCAACTGGCCGACCGGGTCATCGCCAACGAGGCCTCGGCCACCGAGCTAACCTCTTTGCTCGAGCAACTCGTCCAGGCTGCCCGCCAGGGTCGCGAGCAGTTTCTGAGAGATTCCGACGGCAATCCCGAGCTGACGGCCGAGGATCGCGAGCGGGTCTGCCATACCATGGACGACTACCTGGTGGCCCTGGAAGAGCTTCACAGCCGGGCCGCCGGCGGCCAGGTCGAGGGAGCGGCAGAGGTGTTACAGCGGGCTCGCGAGGCCCTGGCCGCGGTGCGCGACTACCGCGAGCGCTACGTGTATGCCTGCAACCATGGCCCTGCCATGCACCCCTTCCTCAACCGGCTCATCGCCCATCTCGATGTCATGGCCGAGAGGGACACGGACAAGCGCCACACGCTTGCCTTGCTCGACCTCCTGGCGGCCTTCATGCAGGAGGTGGGGGAGCAGGTCGGGGGCATCGAGGAGCCGACCGTGCTAGAGAAGGCTCAGGCTGCCCTGCGCACCATCGAGGAGCAGTGCGTCTCGCTGCGTGCAGCCCTGGAGTCAGGCCAGGGCAGTCCCGAGTTCTTCAAGTCGGCCCGCACCGCCCTGGTGGAGTCCTCGGACACTGTCGCGGAAGGGCTGGGGATGCAGTTCGAGCGCGATCTGTCAGCCGGACGCACGCCCTATCCGCCCGTGAACCTGGTCCTGGCGGCCTGCGATCGGCTGCTGACCGGGCAGATCAGTCACGAGTTCTTTCGCGAAGCGGTCGAGCAGGCCCTGTGGTTGACGCGTTTCCGCTTTCCCGAGGAGGCCCAGGACAGTGTGGCCGACGCCTCTCGCGAGGTGCGCGAGTCGCTCGAGCGGCTCTGGAACATGCCGGCCCGGCCGGACCCCGAGGAACTGGTGGCCGAGCGCGAAGTCCTTCGCAGCGCCACCGAGAATCTATCCATGTTCGTGGCCGTTCTGCAATCCGAAGACGAAGTGCTCGACCTGGTGCAGCATGAGGGCCTGGCAGGAGGCGGCGGCGGCGGAGTGGGCCGCGGCCTGCCCGGAATGCTGTCCGGCTTGCTGACACTGGGGGATCAGTTTTTGGAGGGCCAGGCCGGCAAAGAGGACCTGGACGAAGCCATCAAAGGCCTCGAGCAGACCATCAGCCGCACCCGCAGCCAGATGTCCAATTCGCGCGAATCGGCCGAGCGGGCCAGGCTGCTCGAGGACACCGTGAATCACCTGACCCGGGCCGCCGAAGCCATGCGCGATCTGCTCGAGCGCAAAGGCGGGCGGGGCGCGCTGGAGCGGGCCGAGCAGGAGATGGTTGCCTCGCAGGAGTCCATGAAGAACCTCGAGACGACGCGCTGAGCAAGAAAATCGGTAGGTCGTCGAGCCCGGGAGACCTGGAGGCCCAACCGCAAACCCCTGTGGTATCGGGAAACCTCCGCCACCACAAGATATTGTAGGCGGGGCGGCGCGCAGCAGGAAAACCGTGTCAACGGGTTTCCGGCTGCGCTCCTGGTCTAGTCGGCAGGCTGCTCTCCCAACCAGGTGCTGGAGGTCTCGCGCTTGATGGCGGGCATGCGAACCGTGCTCATGTCCTCCTGCTCGTAGATTGGCAGGCGCTCCGACTCGTCGAGCATGGAATCGCGGTCTTCGTCCTTGTAGCTGACGAAGCTTCCCAGGATACCGCGTAAACGACGGTTGGTCAGCAGTTTGGCAGATAGCTTGTCGGCCTTTCCCAGAATGGCCTCGAGTGCAGACACCTTCTCATTCGAGGCCTGGTTGTAGGCATTCACGATGGCTTCCCAGGCGGTGTCGGCTGACTCGCGACACCGGCGGGCCCGCTTGCACAGTGCGATTACCTTCTTGCTGTCAGTGAAGCCGCGGGCCTCCGTGTTCATGGCCCGGATGCCCAGCTCCTGAGCCTGCTCGGCCACCAGGCGCTTGTAGCGGCTGACGTTGCGCATGATGAACAGGCGGCCGATGAAGCCCACCCAGCGGTTGGACCCGAGATCGGCCTCCAGTTCTTTCTGGTAGCGCTGGGCGTGCTCGAACACGTCATCCATGCTGCGGCAGAGGTCCAGCAGAGAGTCGTCGAAAATCTGGTTCTTCTTGTAGCTCTTGTGGACTTCTTGGGCGATCCGGACGATCAGCTCTTCATACATTGCTGTGAGAGCGATCCACCGGTGCAGTCTTCGAAATCGCGCCTGTGCGCTATCTCTGGCCATGAAATCCCCCTAAGAAGGTCAGGACTCTGATTCGCCTTCTCATGTCCGACTCCCTCCGGGCGGTCCATCCAGTCTGCGCACGATCTGCACCCGCTCCTCCTCAAAGCCCAGGCAACGAGCCAGACCGCGGGCCACGGTGTTGCTGGCCGAAACCATGCCCACCAGGTATTTGAGCCCCCGTGCCCGGCACAGAGCGCTGGCCTTCTTGACCAGCCGGGCGGTCGCGAAGCGGCCGCGACGGTCGGTTAGCACGGCGATGTCCACCATGAAGGCCTGCTTCTCGCCGGTAGAGGGCTCGATCTGGTCCAGCTCGATCATCAGATAGCCTGTCAGCTCACGGGTCCCTGGCTCTTCTTCCACCAGCACCAGCAGGTTGCGGTCGCTGGACAGCGTCTGCTCCAGGTCGGCATAAGAGCGCAGCACGAACTGGCGGGCGATTTCGGGATCGGCCTGGCGATTGGCCGGAAGGCTGCTGAGGATGGACAGGCAGGCCAGTTCGCGGATGAAGGCCGCATCGGCCGGGCGGGCCAGACGGATCATGCCAGCTTCACCGGGAGCGAGCACAGGCGTCGAAAGCCCAGTGTGGGGTAACGCTCGGGCTGGCCGGAGAGTTGCATGGCAGGCCAGCGCTCCAGCACGGATTCCAGCACCAGTCGGGCCTCGAGGCGGGCCAGGTGGGCGCCCACGCAGGTGTGGATGCCCTTGCCGAAGGCCAGGTGGCGGGTCAGGTTGGGCCGCTCGAGGTCGAAGCGGTCGGGCTGGGGGAACACGTTGGGGTCGCGGTTGGCGGCTCCCAGACAGAGGTTGACCAGTTGGCCTGGCAAGAGTCGCTTGCCTCCCAGCTCGACCTCCTCGAGCACCGAACGGCTGGCGATCTGGGAAGGGCTGTCGTAGCGAAGAATCTCTTCCACGGCCACTTCGGGAGCCACGCGCTTCTCGACCAGCTTGCGCTTCTCGAGGGGGTTGGAGAGAACCGCCAGGAGACCGTTCCCAATCAGGTTGGTGGTGGTGTCGTGACCGGCTGCAAACAGGAGAATGGCCATGGAGACGACTTCGCTCTCCTCGAGCGTCTCCTGTTGGTCGCTGCGGGCCGAGAGCAGGCTGGAGATCAGATCGTCGGTAGGCTCCTGGCGACGCTCGGCGATCAGCTCGCGGAAGTAGCTTTCCAGGGCCCCCAGGCTCAGCTCTGCCTGACGGGCCAGCTTGGCGGTGAGCTCGTCCGCGCCCAGGAACGTGGCCAGTCGGTGGCTCCAGTTCTCGAATCGCTGGCTGTCCTGGGGTCGCCCGCCAAGGATATCGGCGATGGTCATAACCGGCAGCGGGCTGGCCAGAGCCGTCATCAGGTCGACGCTCCGGGTGGGGTCGAGCCGGTCGAGCAGGAGAGCGATGCGCGAGCGCACCGATTGCTCGAAGCGCTGCAATGTTCTGGGAGTAAAGGCCTTGCTGATCAGCGAGCGCAACCGCCCGTGGGCAGGCGGATCGGTGAAGAGCAGCCAGCCGGAGAGCCAGGCCTCGATGCGGCTCATGTCGTAGGGCTCGCACAGGCGCTGGGAAAAGTCCGACACCCGGCCCACCGAGAAGTGCGGCTCGCGCAGTGCCCGCTCGACGTCCTCGTAGCCGGTTAAGAACCAGGCCTGCCAGCCAGGGCTGAAGTGCACCGGGTCGAGCTTGCGCATTGTATGGAAGACAGGGTAAGGGTGAGTGCGGAGCTGGGGGAGTAGCGTCTTGAAGGGGTCGCGCTGCACGGCGAGGGGTCTTTCGGGAGTCAGAAAGGCTCTCCCTGGTGTTTGTTCACAACCTGTTCACAGAATGGAAATGTTTCTTTTACTTTCTTGCCCTTTCCAAGTTCGAGTCAACGCGGTAGAATAGGACCAAATCACCTTACATTGGAGGAAGTCAGCATGGGCGGCGTACGCGCAAAAGCAGCAAACCACCAGCACTCCGAGAACGGCAACTCGACCACGGCTATCGCCTTCGCTCTGGCGATCGCACTCAGCGCAGGGGGGCAAGCCCGCGGCGGCGGTGGCTGCTGCCACCAGCAGCAGCAGCAAATGAACCCTGCCCAGCAACTCTTCGGAATGGGCTTCATGATGGGCGCCATGGCCGGCCAGATGCAGAACCCGATGGGCGGTTTCGCCCAGCCCTTTGGCCAGAACCCGCTCTTCGGCCAGAATCCGATGTTCGGCAACCAGTTCGGTGCCCAGCCGTTCGGTGCCCTCCAGGGCAACTTCGGCGGGGGCCAGAACCCCGCTTTCGCGGCTGGCCTGGGGATGGGCGTGGGCTTGGCTCTTGGCTCGCAGATGCAGAATCCGGGTAACACGCTGCTGGGTAACCCGATGGGTCAATTTGGTGGCCAACAGGGCGGCCCGTTCGGCGGCGGCCCATTCGGCGGCGGCCCATTCGGCGGCGGCCCATTCGGTGGCGGCCCATTCGGTGGCCCGCCTCAGAATCCGCTGGCGGCGGTGGTCGGCCTGATCATGCGTATCCTCCAGGGTGGTGGTATGCAGGGTCATCAGGGCCATCATCACCACGGCCATGGCCAGTTTGCCCATCAGCAGGGCAACGGAGCCTTCGCCTTCGCAGCAGCCGGCGCGTTCTAGACGCCCTCGGCCAAGCCAGAATGCCGGACGAAAGAGATTCGTCCGGCATTTCTTGTTTCACAGGTCTGTTGACGGTTGCACGGACCGCAAGCAAGTCAGCGCTCGCTCCCGCGCGTTGACCTCTGAACGGCGTCGCGCCAATCTAGAAGTTGTCAACGCGTCTCGCCTTAGCTCGGTCGCAGCAACCCGGTATTGAGGGCGTAACGAACCAGGTCGGCCCGCGACTGCAGTCCCAACTTCTGCATGCCATTGGCTTTGTGGGTCTCCACCGTCTTCACGCTGATCTGCAACAGGTTGCCGATCTCCTTGTTTCCGTAGCCCTGGGCGATGAGTTGAAGGATCTCGTTTTCGCGCTCAGTCAGCGGGTTGACCGGGGTGGCCGCCCCGCACAGGGAGCGGATGGCCCCCACCAGGTCGGCGTCGGGAGCTTGCTTGAGCACGTAGCCGTGGGCTCCGGCCTGCAGAACCCGCTGCCTGACCGCCTGGTCGTCATGCATCGTCAACACCAGCAGACGGGCCTGCGGGAGCCGGCGGGACAGTTGCTCGGCCGCCCAGATTCCGTCCTGGCCGGGGGGCATGGTGAGATCCAGTAAAACCACGTCGGGGCGGTGCTCCTCGGCCAACCGAACCGCCTCTCCCCCTTCGGCTGCTTCGGCCACGACCTGGATACCGCCCGACTCGAGCAGCATCCGCAGACCAGCCCGCACCACAGCGTGGTCGTCTGCGATCAAGACCCGGATCGAGCGACTAGACATGCGCTTTTACCTCCCGGGGGACCAGCACGGTCACCAGTGTTCCGCGTCCGGGCTCGGACCGTACCGCCAGGGTTCCCCCCAGCCCTTCGGCCCGCTCGCGCATCCCCACCAGACCCAAACCTTCCACCGTCAACCGGGAGGGATCAAAGCCGCGCCCGTCATCTTCGATTTCCATGCGAACCTCGTCGGCTCCCTCCGTCAGGCGCACTCTCAGTCGGCCCGGGCCACCGTGCCGCAAGGCATTGCCCACAGCCTCCTGGGCGATGCGATAGAGGGTGGCTTCCACGGCCATGCTCAGGCGAGGAAAGCTATCGCGGGCCTCCAGTACCAGTTGGGCCTGACCCAGCGAGTCGAGGTGGGCCCGCAGGGCCTGCACCAGACCCAGTTTCTCCAACACGGGGGGCCACAGGCTCTTGGCCAGACGGCCCACCCCGTCCATGATCTCGGAGATCTTGTCCTCCACGGGCGTTCCCATGCGAGCGGCCAGTTTGAGGCCGTACAGCTCCTGGGCCACCCCATCGTGCAGCTCGCGGGCCAGCCGGCGCCGCTCTTCTTCCTGGGCCTCCATGGTCTTCTGGGTCAACAGGCGCGACAGGCGCGCGTGCTCTTTCTCGCGGTGTCGCGAGATGTCCACCAGCGTGACCATGGACTCGGGCAGTCCGTCCTCTCCCGGGGGCAGGGCCGAGGTGCTGACCGCTACCGGCAGCAGGCTTCCCCCCTTGTGGCGCACCACCGATTCGAAGAAGGGGCGGGGTCGGGACAGGTCGAGCGGACAACCATCCCGGCACGTGGAGCCGTCGGGCGGAACGCACAGGCGACACAGCTTCAGCTCCCGCGGTCGGGCCGGGTAGCCCAGCATCGCCTCGGCCGCCGGGTTGAGGGCCGTGACCTGGAGCTCGTGGTTGACCATGAGCACGGCCTCCGACGAGCTCTCGAACATGGCCTCGAGACGCTTGCGCTCTGAGCGAATTGCGGCGTTCATGCGCTCGATGAGCGAGAACATGACCGCCGAGAATGCCACCGAGGCCACCGCCATCACCGTAACCCGGCCCAGGACTTCGGGCCAGGTGATCGGCTTGCCGCCCCACAGCATGAGCCCTACTTCAAAGACGGCCGCCCCCGCGGTGGGCGCGGCGATAGCCAGGATCTGCAGTGAGGACATCTTCATCAGGCCCGATTCTCTCCCGCGGGCCCCGGCCTGTCAACAGGCTACTTGCCCGTGAGCTTGTCGACCGAGACCTTGGCCCGCAGCATCACGCGTGACATGGTCAGATCTTTGTTGAATTCGCGCGTCTTCCCGTCGAAACTGGCACGGATCACCTTGCCGAGGAGGGCCGAGGCTGGTATGCTCTGAGTCCCCGCCTCGGTCTGTTGAGTGACCTCGAGTTGATCCCCCTTGGTTCCGACGTAGCGGCAGAGAACAGCCCGATCGCGACGCTTCATGTAGACGATATCTCCGAACTTGAGGTCGGTGGCAGCAACCTTCTCGATCTCTACTAGCGAGCCGGCGGGAATCTTCTTGGGCATCTCGGAGACCTCGATGGTCACTGTGGTGGTCTTGGGGCCCGAGCTCGACTTGGGCTTCGCAGTGCCCGCCAGCATGCTGTGCATGTCTTTGTTCAACTTCTGGTAGTCGCGATTTTCGGCCATGCAGGTCCTCCCCGTTCCAAAGGTGGGATCTCCACCAGTATACCTCCTGGGAGGGTCAGCCGGATATGGGAGATTCCTACTTTGGAAAAACGAAAATCTATTCGCTGCCAAGACGCGTGGCCATGCGGATGGGCTGCAAGCGTGCTGGTCCCGAGATGGCCACCACGATGTCGCGCAGGGCAGGGTAGTTGTCCACCGCATGGACCTCGCGCCGAAAACGGGTATTGTTCAGGGTGACCGTGGTATCCAGGTCCACCCCCGGGCGCGTTGGCGGAGTGGCGCGCGCTTCCTCCAGCAGCCTGGTAGCGTAAGCGCTGGCCGCGTCCACGTCCTCGGCTCGTTTGAGGGCCAGGGCGCTGGAGGGCACCAGATTCAGCAGAAAGGGCAGTACCAGAGCCACCAGCCCCAGGGCCACCACCATCTCGAGCAGGGACATTCCACGCACGTCCTGCCAGCATGGGCAAGTCGCCGGGCTGCTGTCAAATCAGCCCCGCCGTTTCACGCGCACATTGCCGATGATCACCCAGCCGTCGCCTTCCTTGATGCCGGGACTGCCCTGGCTGGGAGGGGCGTTCTTCGCCTCCTCAAGCTGGCGTTTCACCTCGTCGGCCGGGTCAACGCGCAGCTTGTGCAACGTTCCCGAGAGCTTGTCCGTCAATGTTACAACCCCGCCCGGCTCCACGGCGTCGATCTCCCAGCGAATGCTCTCGGGCAGTTGCAGCTTGAGCTCGAAGGAGGTGCCGTCCTGGAGATTGTGACGCCGCACCACGGCGTCGCGGTCCACGCTGTAGAGCATCCCATCGGGACCGGGCTGGAAACTCTCGAAGCCCCCGCTGACTTTGACCTTCTGGCCCAGAGTACCGTCCGGCCTGATCTGCTGAATGCTCTCGCCATCCTCATGGGCATAGTAGACCGAGCCATCGGCGGCTGGCAGGAAGCCTTCGTTCATGTGGTGGCCGGGCGCCTCGTCCTCGATGTTGCGCTGCCAGAGCATCCTGCCCTCGGGGCTGAGGCAATAGAGCTTGTCATCTCGCCGTCCGGCAAAGTAGATGCGCCCATCCGGCCCGGCGTAAGGGGTGTACAGCCCGCCAACGGCCGAGTCGGTCTGCACCTCCCAGGCCTTCAGAGTCTTCAGATCGATGCCCCGGGCTTCTCCCCGGGCTCCGCCGTAGAACAGACGATCGCCCGCCACCAGGGGAAAGGAGCCCATGTCGGGCAGGTCCACTTCCCTCACCTTCCCGCTGGCGCTCACCAGCGCGAAGTGCGGCGTCTTGAAGGTGTTGGAGAAGTCGTCGGAGGCAAAGAGTTGCCCGTGATCGGGCGTTTGCACGTGGAAGTACTCGTCGGAGTGGATCGGCAGGTGCTTCTTCCAGAGCTTTTTGCCACCGGGGTCGAGCTTGAGCACATCCTGGTCGACCTTGACGAACAGGTTGCCCTGAGGGTCGGCCTGGATGCTGTCGATCCGTTCGCGTGACCCGGTCTCGAAGCGCCACTGCTCCTTTCCCTCGGCATTCAAGCAGACCACCATGTCGGTAGGCCAGGCGCCCTGTCCGCGCGTGTGCACGTAGGTGGTGCCGCTGGACAAGAACAGGTGGGACTCGATCTCCTGCCCTCCCTCGGGTGTAAACTTCCACAGTTCCTTGCCGGCGCTGTCGAAGGCGATGGAGTAGCCGTTGGGATCGCCTTGACGGTCCCGCGACGTGTCGAAGGAAGAGAAACTGAGCACCGTGCGCCCATCGGGCAGGCGGTAGTGCTCTTCGAGTTGGTGCTTGTCGGAGGCCTGATAGCTCAGCAGCGAGACTTCCGAAGTGGGAATCGGTCCGCGTGGGCCCCCCGTCAGGATGCCCGTGGCCTGCTCCAGAGTGGGCTGGAAGGTATCGCCGGGCTCCTCGCTCGGAGAGCGGCTCGGCAGGGTGAACCGCCCGGGAAGGGGGGTCAGAGTCGGTATGGCGGTGATGACCACGGACAAAAAAATAGCCCCTGTTGGGGGCTGATGTGATGAACAAAAGGCTACCGACCTGTTAACGGGCGGTCAGAACTCGAGGATCTGGATCTTTGGATCGCCTTTGCTGGGTAGATCGACCAGGGCCGCGCTCGACTTGCCCGTGACCCAACCGCAGACCTCGCCTGGATTGAGCAGGTTCTCGCGCACGTCCACCCGGTGGGTGTGCCCGTAGATGACCAGATCAAACGATGAGGCCAGCTCGGGCAGCGCCACCGGCTCGTGCAAGACCAGAACGCGCCGTCCGTTCAAGACCAGCTCGTGGGGCCGCTCGTGCAACTCGCCCAGGCGAGCGAAGCCGCGCGAGAGCCCCACGCGCTCGCCGTCGTTATTGCCAAAGACTCCGATGACCGGGCATTCGGCCTCACCCAGCACGGGCAGGGTGAAGGGGGCCACGAAGTCGCCCGCATGAATGACGGTCTTGACGCCCGCCTTCTTGAACCGGGCCATGACGGCTCTCAAGTTGTCGAGATGATCGTGGCTGTCGGCCAGGACGCCGATCTTCAACGGGACAGCTGCAGGCCGTTCTCGGTCTGAACCACTCCGCGCTGCACCAGGGCTTCGCGAACGGGGGCCGGCATGGTCTCAAGCGAGCGGAACTCGGGGCCGGTGAAGTAGACGCTGTTCTTGCCTTGCTTCTGCGGGTCGGCCGACAAAGAGAGCTGGGTATCGAAGTGCTTGGTGGGCTTCTTCATCTTCTCGATGGCGTAGTTGGAGGTACTGCGGCGCGCATCGTGGGGGAAGTGGAAGCTCAGGGCGGTGTTGCTGGGCTTGAACTCGAACAGCTCCAGGGTGAGCTTGTAGGCCGAGGCCGCCTGAATCGAGATCCCCACGTTGTCCGAAGAGAAGATGTAGGCGTTCCAGGTATCCGAAGTGACCTCAGGATAGCTGTCGATCCAGAGCACGTCGAGCAGTTCTCTCGGGTTCTGGGTCTCGTGGCCCGGGCCCACCTGGCGGATGGTGCCGAAGACGGTGAGGACGAGCGAGGCCAGGATCATGGCCGCGAACCAGCTCGGGACGAGCGGTCGTTTGTTGGGTGATTGCATTTTGTTTGGTTCCTCCTTGCAAGGGGCCCTCGGCCCCAGGTCCGTGGCGTCGTTTCGACAACCTCCATCTCTCCCCTGTAGGAGTCGAAAGCCGGGTTGAGAAGGTGTCCTCTGGATAGGAGGATCTTTCGATGCGCAGATGGCTCATGCCCCTGATCGCCCTCCTGGTGGTGGCCTGCCAACAGGCCAGCCAGGACGGTAAGTCGGCCCTGGAAGACTCGACGGCTCCAGGTGCCAAATATACCATCATTCACGCTGGCGCCAACTGGTGAGCCTCCTGTCGGGCCATGGAGCCCGAACTGGCTCAGTTCGAGTCAGCAAATCGCTCCAAGTTCAACTTCGTGAACGTCGACCTGGACACGCAGAGAAAGAAGCTCGACGCCTATCCCGAGGCGCGTCAGGCGCTCCAGGCCGAAGGCCGCATCCCGGCGACTTTTGCGGTCGACGGGAAGGGAAAGCTGGTCAAGACCTGGGTGGGGTTGTTGAAAAAGGACGAGCTCGAGCGAGAGATCGGCACCCTGCCCTGAGCGGCGACTGACAACGAACATGCCCATCGACCCTGTTTGCCAGATGGAGGTGGCCGAAGACCCGGCCCGCCCTCGGGCCGAGCACGCCGGTCAGAGCTACTATTTCTGTTGTGACGGCTGTCGTGAGAGCTTCGAGAAGGCCCCGGAGAAATACCTGGGCCAACCGGTAGTGAGCTCCTCTTGCTGCTCGTCGGCCCCGAAAGACCCGGTGTGCGGCATGACCGTGCAGCCTGAGAAGGCTGCCGGCACGCACGTTCACGCCGGGAAGACCTACCACTTCTGCTCGGCGAGCTGCCTCAGCAAATTCTCCCAGAGCCCCGAAACGTACCTGAACCCCCGACCGGCTTCCCCCGCCCTGCAGAAGGCGCTCCACATCTGCCCCATGTGCCCGGAGGTCAGCAACGAGGGGCCGGGTGCGTGCCCGCGTTGCGGAATGGCCCTCGAGCCGGCTGAGCCTCCGGCCGCCGGGGTGGAATGGACCTGCCCCATGCACCCCGAGATCATACGCCCCGAGCCGGGGGACTGCCCCCTGTGTGGCATGGCCCTTGAGCCCCGCACGGTGGCTCCCAGCGAGGACAATCCCGAGCTGCGCGACATGCAGCGCCGCTTCGCCATCTGCCTGGTGCTCACGCTGCCGCTGGTGGCTGTGGCCATGGCCACCCACGGCGCTCTGCCCCTGGTGCAGCTCCTGCTCAGCACTCCCGTGCTGCTCTGGGGCGGGTGGCCCTTCTTGCAGCGGGGAGCGGCCAGCCTGGTCAGCGGCCACCTGAACATGTTCACCCTGATCGCGATGGGCACCAGCGTGACCTACGTCTACAGCGCCGTGGCCACGCTGGCTCCAAAGTTGTTGCCGGCCAGCCTGGGGCACCATCCTCCGATTTACTTTGAGTCGGTGGCTGTCATCATTGTGCTGGTGCAGCTTGGACAGGTGCTCGAGCTGCGAGCTCGGCAGAAGACCGGCGAAGCCATCCGCAGCCTGCTCAGTCTCACCCCTCCCACGGCCCACAAGCTCGACCCCGAAGAACGCGAGGTGCCCCTCGATCAAGTGGCCCCCGGCGATCGGCTGCGGGTGCGCCCCGGCGAGCGCATCCCGGTGGACGGGGTGGTGCTCGAAGGCAGCAGCGCGGTGGACGAGTCCATGCTGACCGGTGAGCCCGTGCCGGCCCCCAAAGCGCCCGGAGACGTCCTGACCGGGGGCACGGTCAACCAGACCGGAGCGCTCGTGATGGAGGCCAGGCGGGTGGGCGCCGACACGCTCTTGTCCCAGATCGTGCGGATGGTGAGCCAGGCCCAGCGCAGCCGGGCTCCCATCCAGAAGCTGGCCGATCGCGTCTCGGCCGTCTTCGTGCCGACCGTGCTGGCGGTGGCGGTGCTCACCATGGTGCTCTGGACGCTCCAGCACCAGCCCGCCATGGGTCTGGTGACGGCCGTGGCCGTGCTGATGATCGCCTGTCCTTGCGCGCTGGGCCTGGCCACCCCGATGTCGATCATGGTGGCCACCGGGCGCGGGGCTCAGGCCGGCGTGCTGGTCAAGGATGCCCGGGCCCTGGAGCAGATGGCCCTGGTGGATACGATCGTGCTGGACAAGACCGGCACGCTCACTCTGGGCCGTCCCACCCTCACCGAAGTGGGAGTGGAGGAGGAGGTCTTGCGGCTGGCCGCCTCGCTCGAGCAGGGGAGCGAGCATCCGGTGGCCGCCGCCATCGTGGCCGGAGCACGCGAGCGCGGGCTGCCGCTGGTCACTCCCGATTCCTTCGACTACCAGCCCGGACTGGGCCTGGTGGGGGTCGTGCAGGGACGCTCGGTGGTGCTGGGCAACGCCGCCCTGCTCAAGCAACAGGGCCTGGATACGACCGCCCTGCTCGAGCGCGGACGCAGCCTGCTCGAGCAGGGCCAGACCGTCATCCTCGTCGGGATTGACGGACAGCCGGCCGGCCTGCTCGGCGTCTCCGACCCGATCAAGCCGGGTACCCGCGAAGCCCTGGGCGTCCTGGCCGCCGAGGGCCTGCGACTGGTCATGCTCACGGGGGACCATCGCGTGGCGGCTGAAGCCGTGGCCCGCCAGCTGGGCATGAACGAGGTGGTGGCCGAGGTGTTGCCCACCCAGAAGGGGGCCGCCGTCGAGCGTCTGCAGGCCGAGGGGCGGGTGGTGGCCATGGTGGGGGATGGGATCAATGATGCTCCCGCCCTGGCCCAGGCTGAGGTCGGGGTGGCCATGGGCACGGGCACGGACGTTGCCATCGAGTCGGCCGATGTCACCCTGCTCCAGGGCGACCTGCAGGGCCTGGTGAGGGCCCGACGCTTGAGCCGGGCCACCCTGTCCAACATCCGCCAGAACCTGGCCTTCGCCTTCCTCTACAACGTGCTGGGGGTGCCCCTGGCGGCCGGACTGCTCTACCCCTTCACGGGCTGGCTGCTCAGCCCGATGTTCGCCAGCGCCGCCATGAGCCTCTCCTCCGTTTCGGTCATCGCCAACGCCCTGAGGCTGCGGGGGGTCAAGCTCTAACGCGGACGAGTTTCGCCGGGCGCGCGAAACCTGATCGTGCACGCTCAATCTTTGCCGCTCGGTAAGGCCCTCGCCGGGTCGGTCGCTTTTACAAAATTGTAACAAGCCCGGGGCCAGAATTCACTCTCAGTTTATCCGCCGGGTTTATAACTGACAGACGATGCAGATCCACTCCTTCGGCCCCGTGAACACCAACATGACCTTCGGCGACTGGCAGGCGAGGGTCGCTCAAGAGCAATCATCCTCGGTTCATGGCGGGGGAGTGACGCTGGCTTCCGAGACCAGCGCGGCCAACCAGGACCTGCGTCAGGCCTGGTCTCAGGTCAGCCAGGAAGTGCTGCCTCACTTCGGTCGATATCCTCGAGTCTGAGCGAAGGAGGTGCGGCTTCGGCCGCCAATTACCCAGTATGAACTACCGTGCCATCACCATCGGATTCCTGGCCGACATCGGTGCCACCCACCTCTTCGTTCTGGCGCTGCTGATCGTGCTTTACGACCCGGGCAGCTCCTCGGTCTGCCTGGCCGAGCGCATCGCTCATCCCATCGTGCTGGACCTGTTTTGCCTGATCTGCGGTCTGGCCCTTACCGGCATGGGCGGCTTCGTGGCCGCTCGCCTGGCCAAACGCGACCTGCTGCGCCACGGTATAGCGGTGGGTTGCCTCTCGCTGCTGGCTTCGATCGTGCTCTGCGCGGGCAGCACCGACCCCGTCAGCCTGCTGGGCTACCTGCTGACCATACCCGTGGCGGCCTTTGGAGCGATGGTCAGCGCCTGCTTCCCCCAGGAAGACTGATCTGGCCCTTAGAAGGTTGCGCTGATGGGGCGCGACTTGGTCAACGGAATGGTCTTGAAAGACCGCTACAAGGTTCTTTCCTCGCTGGGAAGGGGAAGCTTTGCTTGCGTCTACCTGGCCCGCGACCTGCAGTGGAAGGGCAACCTGGTCGCCCTCAAGCAGATCCGCACCGATACCTTCACTCCTGAAGAGTACCGGGCCCTGAACACCAGCTTCCTGCAAGAGGCTGCCTTCCTGATGACCCTCAAGCACCGCGGCCTGCCGCGGGTGGTCGAGTTCTTCGCGGAGGGACCCTGTTACTATCTGGCCCTGGAGTGGCTGCCCGGCAAGACGCTCGAGGAGACCGTGCTGAGCGGGGACGAGGTGGCCGAAGCTCAGGTCGTGCGCTGGGGCGTGGACCTGTGCAACGTGCTCACCTACCTCCATGAGCAGAAGCCCTTCCCCATCACTCTGGGCGACCTCAAGCCGTCCAACGCCATCGTCAAGTATGATGGCAGTCTGGCCGTCATCGACTTCGGGCTGGCGCGGCACTACGTTCCCACCCAGCAGAAGCGCAGCTTCTCCATGGTCACCCCGGGCTTTTCTCCCCCCGAGCAGTACAAGGGGGGAGCGGCCGACCCCCGGGGCGACATCTACGCGCTGGGAGCCAGCCTCTACTGGTGCTTGACCCGCTCGGCCATGGAGAAGTTCCGCTTCCAGATTCCCCCCGTGCGCAGCCTGCGCGAAGATGTCAGCCAGAGGATGGAAGAGCTGCTGACCATCTGCCTCGACCCTGAGCCGCGCAAGCGCTTCTCCGACGTGCGCGCCCTGGGAGAGCATCTCAAGCTTCTGCAGGAGTGGCTCAACCGCGAGGAGCAGGCCATCAAGCCCTCGGACATCCTGTCGGCCCTCTACAAGCGCAAGAAGGACTGATAAGCCCATGACCGACCTCGAGCGCGAGCTGCGCGACCGCCTCCGCGGGGAGGTGCGCTTTGACCCGATCCACCGGCGCCTCTACGCCACCGACGCCAGCCTGTATGAGATCGAGCCCCTGGGAGTTGTGCTGCCGCGCGACCAGGACGACCTGAGAACCCTGGTGCGCATCGCCGCAGAGCGGGGCGTCCCCCTCCTGCCCCGGGCCGGCGGCACCAGCCTGGCGGGTCAGGCGGTGGGAGCGGCCCTGATGGTGGACTGCTCCAAATACCTCAACCGCGTGCTCGACTTTCAGCCCGAGGCCATGCGGGTAGAGGTGGAGCCCGGCCTGGTGCTGGGCCAGCTCAATGCCTTCCTGGCGCCCCACGGTCTGCAGTTTCCGATCGATCCGCAGACCGCCGACCACGCCGGTCTGGGCGGCCTGGTGGGCAACAACTCCTCAGGAGCTCGCTCGCTGCGATACGGCAAGACGGTCGATCAGGTGCTGGGCCTGACGCTGCTGACCAGCGACGGGGCCGAGCGCGAGCTGAACGAGCAGTCTAGCGTGCCGGACGAGCTCCTTCACCAACAGATCGCCGCCCTGGTGCGCGAGAATGCCCCTTTGATCGCCAACGGCTTCCCTCGCCTTCTGCGGCGTGTTTCAGGCTACAACCTGGACGCCATGCTGGTGGGCCTTCGTGCCATCGGCGAGAGCCTGCCTGCCTGGGAAGGCAAGAACGCCCCGCTGGCGCGCCGCCCGGCCGGTTTCTCGCTGGCCCCCCTGGTGGTGGGTGCGGAAGGAACGCTGGGCCTGGCCAGCCGGTTGCGCCTCAACCTGGTGCCCGTCCCCCCGGCGCGGGCCCTGCTGGTGTTCCAGTTCGACTCGCTGGAGGAGGCGCTGGAGGCCAACCTGGTGCTGCTGCAAGAGGAGCCCTCGGCCATCGAGTTGCTCGACCAGATGCTCTTGCGCCTGGCCCGCAAGCAGCTCGAAACGGCCCGCCACGCCCATTTCATCCAGGGAGACCCTGAGGCCATGCTGGTGCTGGAGTTCGAGGGTGAGCCGGCCGAGCTGCCCGGCCGGGTCGAGCGCGCCGCCGCTCTCTTCAAGAAGCCCTCCCGGGCCTTCTACGACCAGGCCGGTCAAGACTCGGTGTGGCGCATCCGAAAGGCCGGGATGCCCCTGTTGATGGGCATGGAAGGCCCCCGGAAGGCGGTGGCCTTCGTGGAAGACTGCGCCGTGCCGCCCGAGTCGCTCCTGCCCTTTGTGCGCTCCATGCAAGAGCTGATGCGAGAGCACGGCACGACGGCCGCCTACTACGCCCACGCCAGCGTGGGGTGTCTGCACATTCGCCCGCTGCTGGATCTGCACGATCCGGCCGATCTCGATCGGATGCGCTCTATCAGCGCGGCCACCGCCGCCCTCGTGCGCGATCTCCGTGGCTCGTTCTCGGGCGAGCATGGCGACGGCCTGTCGCGCGGAGGCCGCATGCGCGAGATGTTCGGGGACGCCATCTACTCGCTCTTTTGCCAGGTCAAGCAGGCCTTCGATCCGCGGGGCCTGATGAACCCTGGCAAGATCGTGGGGGTGGGCGAGCTGACCGAGCACCTGCGCAAGACTCCCGGTCGCGTTGACCTTCCCGTGCTGAACTGGCCCGAGGGCTACGCCCGGGCCGTGGAGCAGTGCAACGGGGCGGGAGTTTGTCGCAAGCTCGATCACGGCACGATGTGTCCCTCCTACATGGTCACTCGCGACGAGCTGCACTCCACCCGGGGACGGGCCAACCTGCTGCGCGCGGCGCTCGTGGGCGAGCTTGCCCCGACCTCGCCCGAGCTGCACCGGGCGCTGGACCTGTGCCTGGAGTGCAAGGCCTGCCGGTCCGAATGCCCTTCCAGCGTGGACATGGCCCGCCTCAAGACCGAGTTTCTGGCCCACTGGTATCAGCATCATCGGGTCTCCCCGCGCACCTGGTTGTTCGGCCACGCCGACCTCGTGCACCGGCTGGGCACGGCCCTGTGGCCCGTGTCCAACTTTGCCTCGCGGGCCCTCTGGCCCCTGGCCGGCCTGCTGGGAGTAGAGACGCGCCGCGCCCCGCTGTGGTTCTCCCGGCCCTTCCGCCATCGCTCGCCCGCTCGCGCGCGGCAGGTGACCTTGATGCTGGACTGCTTCAGCCCCGAGTCGGTTAACCGGGCGGCCGTGCAGGTGCTGGAGGCGCTGGGCTATGAGGTGGTGTTGGCCCCAACGGTGTGCTGCGGCCGAGCGGCCATCTCCAAAGGCCTGGTGCGACGCGCTCGACACCTGGCTTCCAAAGCTGCTCGCCAGCTCAAGGGTCTTCCGCCCATCGTGGGCCTGGAGCCCTCCTGCATTCTCACGCTGCGAGACGAGTTCCCGACCCTGGGAATCCCCGAGGTCCCCTCCCAGACCTTCGAGGAGTTCGTCTCCGATCATGAGCTGCCATTGCGCCGCTCCCCGCGCAGCGTGCTGCTGCATGGCCATTGTCACCAGAAAGCGCTGGTGGGCACCGGTCCGGCCCTCAAGCTGTTGGGCCAGCTTCCCGGTTGCCCGGTGAGCGAGGTGGATTCGGGTTGCTGCGGCATGGCTGGCTCGTTCGGCTACGAGCGAGAGCACTACGATCTCAGCGTGGCCCTGGCCGAGCGCCGTCTGCTGCCGGCTGCTCGCCAGGAGGAGGCCCGGGGCGGTGTGGTCGTGGCTGCCGGGGCGTCGTGCCGGGCCCAGCTCGAGAACCTGGCCGGCCTGCGAGCCCTCCACCCGGCCGAGCTCCTGGCTCAGTGCCTCAAGTAGCGGCCTCGCGGTAACCCATGCAGTGCGGTAAGATCCGCCCCCGCGAGGCGCGCCGCCCTCCTCGTTCCCGGCCCCCCGGTCTACCGGCTCTGCCCGCGTTACCGCTCTGAGCAGCCGGTATGCCGGCCTGTGGGCCCGGTAACGCATGCAGATGCGGTCAGATCCGCCCCCGCGAGGCGCGCCGCCCTCCTCGTTCCCGGACCCCGGTCTACCGGCTCTGCCCGCGGCACGGAAGGACTCTCCCCCCATGCAGGGTAACCCGCTCGGGTATGGGCAACACCTTCGGCAAGCTGTTTCGGGTCGCCACCTTTGGCGAATCCCATGGGGGAGCGGTGGGAGCGGTGATCGACGGCTGTCCTCCGCGCCTTGCGATCGCCCGCGAGGAGATCCAACTCGAGCTGGATCGGCGCCGACCCGGCCAGAGCTCGATCACCACGCCCCGCGACGAAACCGACCAGGTGCACATCCTCTCGGGCATCTTCGAGGGGAGGACGCTGGGAACCCCGATCGCGCTGCTGGTGCACAACCAGGACCAGCGTCCCGAGGCTTACGACCACCTCAAGGAGGTGTATCGCCCGTCCCACGCCGACTTCACCTACGACAAGAAGTACGGGATCAGGGACCACCGGGGCGGAGGGCGCTCCAGCGCCCGCGAGACGGTGGGCCGCGTGGCGGCGGGGGCCGTGGCCCGGAAGCTGCTGGCCCAGCTCCACCAGATCGAGATCGTGGCCTGGGTGCGCCGTATCCACGACCTGGAGGCCATCCTCGACCCCGCCGCAGTCCAACGCGAGCAGGTCGAGGCGCAGATCGTGCGCTGCCCCGACCCGGACGTGGCCGCCCGCATGGTGGAGCGAATCCATCAGCTCAAGGAGCAGGGCGACTCGGTGGGAGGCGTGATCGAGGCCGTGGCCCGCAGGCTACCTGTGGGCCTGGGCGAGCCGGTCTTCGACCGGCTGGAAGCGGACCTGGCCAAAGCCCTGCTCAGCCTGCCCGCGGTCAAAGGGTTCGAGGTGGGGTCGGGGTTCGCCGGAACCTACCTGACCGGTTCGCAGCATAATGATCCGTTCTATCTCCAGGACGGGAACGTACGCACCCGCTCCAACCATTCGGGCGGAGTGCAGGGAGGCATCTCCAACGGCGAGGATCTGCACCTCAAGGTGGCTTTCAAGCCCACCGCCACCATCGCCCGCGCCCAGGAGACGGTTGACCGCCAGGGCCAGCCCACCGAGCTGGCGGTGAAGGGGCGCCACGACCCCTGCGTCCTTCCTCGCGCGGTTCCCATCGTGGAGGCCATGATGGCGCTGGTGCTGGCCGACCACCTGCTGCGCTGGAGGGCTCAGTGCGGCTGATCCTCCTGTGCTTGCTCCTGCTCTTGCCGGCCGCCTCCCAGCCGCTGGAGGTGCGTGTGCTGGTCTCCCACCCCGTGCCCCGCGAGGGCCCGGCCCACGAACAGCTGCCGGCCGACCCGAAGTGGCGCGGACGGCTGGAGGTCTTCCGCGAGAACGGCAAGGTCCAGGTCGTCAACAGGCTGCCCCTTGAGGATTACCTGTGCGGCGTGGTGCCTCGAGAGCTCTCCTGCAACGAGCTCGAGGCTACCAAGGCCCAGGCCATCGTGGCCCGCACCTACGCGCTCTCGCATCTGCGTCCGGGCAAGCGCTGGGACTTCTCGGCTACCGATAGAAGCCAGGTCTACGGGGGACAGTCGGCCGAGCAGGAGCTGGCCACCCGGGCCGTGCGCGAGACCGAGGGCGAAGTGGTCACCTATCAGGGCCAACTGGCCGAGCACGTGCTCTATCACTCCACCTGCGGGGGAGCCACTGCCGACAAAGAGCAGGTTTTCGCAGGGCTGCCGGTGGATTACCTCAAGTCCGTCCCCTGCACTTACTGCCAGGCCTCACCGCTTTATCGCTGGCAGCTCGAAGCCGCCGCTGACGCGCTCGGGCAGGAGCTGGAGCGCTCGCTGAGGAAACCGATTCAGCCTTTGACCGGGCTGATCGTGGCCGAGCGCGACTCGAGTGGACGCGTCCGCCGGCTGCGCTTGAACGAGGCCGGTCTCGAGCTTCGCGGCGACGACATGCGCCGTCTTCTGTTCGGAACCAACGCCGAGGGCCAGCGCAAGACGCTCTACAGCACCCGGTTCGAGGTAGAGGAGCGGCCGGGCGGCTTTGCTTTTCTCGGGCAAGGCTGGGGACACGGCGTGGGGATGTGCCAGTGGGGCGCACTGGGCCAGTCCCGGTCAGGGAAGGACTATCGGGAGATCTTGAATTTTTACTTTGCCGGCACCGCCACGGCTCTCTACCAGGAGCTCAAGGTGGCGCGGGGAGGATAGAGTGCTCTATCAAAAGGGACAGGCCGTCTACAACGAGATTAACGACCAGCCACGCCTCTGGCGCGAGACGCTGAATCGGCTGGCCAGCGGCCGCGAGGCGATCCAGGGCTGGCTGCGCGGCGAGAACTTCGGACAGGTCGTCTTTCTCGGCTCGGGCTCGGCCTATAACGTTGCCCTCACCGCCGCCCGGGTCACCCACCGCGTCTCAGGGCTGAACGCCGTGCCTCTCTCTGCAAGCGAGATGCTCTACCTCAATCGCCCCCCCTACGATCCCCGCATCAAGACGCTGCTGGTACCCATGTCGCGCCTGGGAGAGACCTCCGAGACCTTGTGGGCGGTGGAGAAGTTGCGCAAGATGAATCCGCCCTGTAAAGCCATGGCGCTTTCGGTCGTCAACGGCACCCTCAGCAGCCTGTGCGATCAGACGTTCCGCCTCGACGGCTGCGATGAGTTTGGCCCCGTCGCCACCAAGAGCGCAAGTTGCATGCTGCTGACCAGCATCGTGCTCGGCTGCTTCCTGGCCCAGGGCAAGGCCGACGCGTTGCTGCACGAGGTCAATCGCGTGCCTGAGATGCTCGACCCGAAGGCTGTGGCCGATCGGGTGCGCGGTATCGGCCAGCTCAAGCCTCAGCCCCAGCACGCTGTTTTCCTGGGCTCGGGCGCCTATCTCGGGCTCGCCGCCGAAGGGGCCCTCAAGATGCGCGAGATGGTGGGCATTCCCGGGGAATACCAGCAACCGCTCGAATACCGTCACGGGAGTCACTGCGGCCTGACCAACCTGAATTTCGTGGTGGCCCTGGTGAGCGATACCCTGCGTAGTTTCGAGGAGGAGTGCCTGACTTTTATCTCCCAGTCGCGCGCTCCCCGATTTGTGGTGTGCGAAGAGGCCTCCCAGACCATGCGCCGCTCCGAGTTCGTGGTCGAGCTCAAATCTGGTCTGAGCGAGCTCTCGCGGATGCTGGTGAGCCTTGTCTATCTCCAACTGATGTGCTACTACCTGTCCATCGCCAAGGGCGTCAATCCGGACAAGCCGAAGTTGATGGAGCAGCCCCTGGTGCTCAAGGACAAGCCGAATTTTTAATGTTTGATCGTCTGGAATGGTGGCAAGTCATCGGTTTGCTGGCGCCGCTGGTGGCGGTGATGCAGTTCATTCGCATGCGCGAGCTGGCGGCCGTGTCCACCGGCTTCGCTCAGTTGAGCGCGGCCCAGCGGGGCTGGGTGCTGATGACTCTGTTGCCGCCCGGCACGACCTCGCGTCTGCTGTTGGCCATGCCCGTCGAGACCCGCTCGGGCTACATCGAGGCCGGCTCCACCATCAAGGGCAGCGGACGCAATCTGATCAAGCCGGTGGTGCGCTTTGCCGTCTCGCGTCTGCCGGCCGACCTCAAGAAACAGGCGGGATCGAGCTTGGATGAGAACCTGAGCCGTCTGACCCGGTGGGCCGACGCCGAGCCGGAAGAGTTCCTGTCCTGGCTGCACGAGCAGTGCCCTCCGCCGGCCATCCCGGCTCCTGCCCTGGCCTGACTTGCGTTACGCCGACGGCGCCCCTCAAGAGCAGCGGCTCTACTTCGAGCTCGAGCGCAGACTCGAGGCCAATCGTCCGGTGGCGATGGCCACCGTGGTTCGGGCCTGGGGCTCCACTCCTCGCGAGGTGGGGGCCAAGATGCTGGTCGATTCGGACGGCTCAATCGCAGGTACCATCGGAGGCGGCTGTGGCGAGGCCGAGGTGTGGCAGGAAGCCCAGGAGGTGCTTTCGGACGGCCGCACCCGCGAGGTGCATGTCGATCTCACCGAAGCCCTGGACACTGATGACGGCAAGGTTTGCGGAGGAAGGTTGGACGTGCTGGTGGACCTGTGGCGTCCCGAGCACAAGCACCTGGCTCAACTGGTCGCGAGATTGACCCGGGGCCTGGAGCAGGGAAGGACGGTGGCCGTCTTGACCCGCCTCGGCCCGAGCGGCCCGCCAGCCTGGAAGTCTCCGCGCCCCACCGATCCTCAGGCCGGCGAGCGCCTCCTGTATCTGTCCGGCGGCGAGCTGATCGGTACGCTGGGCAGCCCCGAACTGGATGCCGAGCTCGTCTCTCGGCTGCCCGGGAGGGGCCATCGGGTGGAATCGGTGGGCGGGTTTGATGTCTTCGTCGAACTGCTGGAGGCTCCGGCCGAGCTGATCATCGCCGGAGCTGGCCACATCGCCCGTCCGCTCACCCGCATGGCCACTATGTGCGGTTACGAGGTGACCGTGGTGGACGACCGCGAGGTTTTTGCCGACCCGCGCTGGTTCCCCGAGGCCGCCCGGGTGATCTGTCGCCCCTTTTCCGAGGTCTTCGGGGGCCTCGAGGTCACCGGTCGCACCCACATCGTGCTGGTCACCCGGGGCCACAAGCACGACGAGGAGTGCTTGCGGGCCGTGCTCTATCGTCCCTGGGCCTACCTGGGCATGATCGGCAGCCGCCGGCGCACCGGCGCCGTGTTCGCCGACCTGGCCCGGGAGGGAGTTCCGCAGGAGCTGCTCGCTCGCATCCATGCTCCCATCGGGCTGGACATCGGGGCCGAAACTCCCGAAGAAATCGCGGTGGCGATCCTGGCCGAGCTGGTCAAAGTGCGTCGGGGGGGCAAGGCGGCCAGTCTCCGGCGCCGACAGGAGCGGTCCATCTCCAGCGACGACAGGAGCGGTCAATAGCCAGCGACGACAGGAGCGGTCAATAGATGTGAGAAGAGGCAGGACGCTCGCAACGCCCGAAGTATAATCCCCAGATGAAACTCCCCTCCAGTGCCATCACTCCCGAGGGGCTCTATCTCACTCGCCGCGAGCTTTTGCTGGCTTCTACGGCCCTGGTCCTGGGGCTGGGAGCAGCTTCGAGCAACGCTCACCAGCGCAGCCGCAAGCTGATCGGCCCTTACGCCGACGAGCTGGGCAACCCGGCCACCCCGCTCCGTCGCATCCTGCGCTACAACAACTACTACGAGTTCGGTCAGGACAAGGAGAAGGTCTTCAAGAAGGTCGGCAAGCTGCAGCTGCGTCCATGGATCGTGCGGGTGGGCGGCCTGTGCCACAAACCCCGCACCTTCGCCCTGGACGAGTTGCTCGCGCTGCCCGCCGAGGAGCGCGTCTACCGCCACCGCTGCGTGGAGGGCTGGTCTATGGTCATCCCCTGGGAGGGGTTCCCCCTGCGTCGTCTGCTCGAGCAGGTCGAGCCCATGGCCAGCGCCAGGTTCGTGCGTTTCAGGGCATTGCAACGCCCCGAGCAGATGCCCGGTCAGCGAGGCCTCTTGAGCAAACTGCCCTGGCCCTACACCGAAGGATTACGACTCGATGAAGCGATGCACGATCTCACTTTGCTGGCCACGGGGCTCTATGGCCGGCCCCTGTCCGCCCAGAACGGTGCCCCCCTGCGCCTGGTGGTGCCCTGGAAGTACGGCTATAAGAGCCTCAAAGCCATCGTCCGCATCGACCTGGTGGAGCACCCGCCCACCACCTTTTGGGTCAAGACCAGCCCCAAGAACTATGGCTTTTTCGCTAACGTGAATCCGGACGTTTCCACCCCTCGCTGGGCCCAGAAGAGCGAGCGGCGCGTGGGCGAGTTCCGGCGCCGTGCCACTCTACCTTTTAACGGCTACGCCGAGCAGGTGGCTGGTCTCTATGCGGGGATGGACCTCAAGCGGTGGTTCTGAGACCGATCGATCTGCTCTGCCTGTTCCCGCTGGGATTGCTGGTGGGAAACTGGGCCCTGGGCTACCTCACCGACCCGGTCTACGACATTACCGCCCGCACTGGCCACGCGGCGCTTTTTTTCCTGTTCCTGGGCCTGGCCTGCACTCCGGCTCTGACCTGGCTGCGCTGGCGCCGCTTGGCGGCCCAGCGTAGGCGCTTCGGTCTTTACGCTTTCTTCTACGCCTGTCTGCATCTAGTCAGCTTCCTGGTGGATTATAATTTCAAGCTCCGCTGGCTCGACCAGGTAATTCCCGACCGTCCTTACGCCCTGGTGGGACTTGCGGTGTTCCTGATCCTGGTGCCACTGGCGGTCACTTCCACCCGGTCCTGGATGCGCAAGCTGGGTAAGAACTGGAAGCGACTGCACCGCCTCACCTACCTGGCGGCTTTCTTGGCGGTGGTGCACGTGGCCTGGATCAGCAAAGCTGACTTGTTCTTGCCGGCGGCCTACCTGCTGTCGCTGACGTTCCTGATGCTGGCTCGCTGGTCGGTTCTGCGACGCTGGAGGGCTCTACGTCGGATTCCATCCTTCAGGCCAGCGCCAGAAAGCCCGTCCTGACTGGACTTGCTCGCGTCGGTTTGACAGTCCCTGGAGGTCGGGATAGAATATGTGTTCCGTCCCTCAGGGCGGAGGGAGGTCCTGCGATGAAGATCAATCGAACCTTCGTAGCTCTGACGCTGAGCTGCTTGTTATGGGCCGGCGCTGCCGCCCAATCGCCTGAAGTGCCGGGCGAGGGGATCTCGGGCAGTCTGGTGCCGGCCGAGGAGTCGGCTGGCCTGTTCCGGCTCTCCACTGAAGAGCTTGAGAATCTGGGCTTGATTCGCACCAAGATCGCTCCGGTCAAGGCCGAAGCGGTGGAGTGCGATCTTCCCCCCATCATGGTCAAGGTTCAGGTGAGCCGCAAGGTGAAAGTGCCCATCTACAGCCACCAGCGCCGCTCGCTGGCCAGCCGTGGCGCGGCCGCTCCTGCCCAGAACAAGGTGGTGGGCTACAAGGAAGTCTCCCGCAAAGTGGTGGAGGCTGTGGACATCACCCCCATCATTCTGGCCAAGGCGAGCAAGTATGATCTCGATCCCATGCTGATTCGCGCCGTCATTGAGGTCGAGTCGGCCTTCAAGCCCTACGCCGTCTCCAACGCCGGAGCAGGGGGATTGATGCAGTTGATGCCCGGAACCGCCTACCACCTGGGTTGCCGCGACCGCTTCGACCCCGAGCAGAATATCGAGGCCGGCGCCAAATACCTGCGCCAGATGAAGGATCGCTTCGGCGACTGGACTCTGGCCATCGCGGCTTACAATGCCGGTCCTGGCAACGTGGAGCGGGCCGGTGGAGTGCCGCCCTTTGCAGAAACACAGCGCTACGTCGTCAAGGTGAAGAAGGCCTGGGGTCGCTGAGTCGACAGCTCAGCGACGACAGGAGCGGTCGACAGTTCAGCGGCGACAGGAGCGGTCGATCAATTTCGGGCCTGACTGAAGGCCCGTGTGCCCGAAGCCAGCCAGAGCGAGGCGCTGGATAGCCAATCTTCGTCGGCCGGCCCTCGAGTCAAATCTTCCCAGGTTTCCTGGCTGAGATAAGCGCTCAGCATGTGGGCTACCTCTGCGTCCAGGCATTGCAGGGCTGCACGGGCCTGGCCGATCGGCTCGGGCGCCCCGGTGGGGCCGTGCTGCCACCAGCGCAGCAGCCAGCGGGCAGTCCGGCTCGGGTCGGCAGCCGCCCAGTGGCGGTAAGCATCCAGCGTGGGAGTCAGCCACGTGGTCAGCAAGGCTCTCGCCATCCCGGCCGGGTCCCGCACTACCGCTGAATGCAGCCAGTCTTTGACGACCGGGCCGGTGAGCACTCCCAGGTGGGCGCGCTCGCCCCGATAGAAAGCTGCGAAGCGGTTGAGGCTGGGCAGGATGGCCTGGTTCTGCTGGCCACGCAGCTCGGCCACCTCGGCCCGAACGAGCTCGGCCGTCTCGGTGGGCAAGCGGGCAAAGACCTTGCGGGCGACCGGCCCATAGGTCGGTCCTAGCGCCAGCAGACAGATGGCCAGTTCGCGTACCGGCCCGGCCACGCTTCCCGTCAGGAGACGGCGCAGGTGAGCCGTGATGGCCACCGGGTCGGAGTTGTCGGCGTTGAGCCCGGGAAAGCTCTCCAGGACTTGATCGCGGTAAAGCAGGCTCTGGCGTCCCATACGGCTCATTTCCTGAGCCAGACGGTGCACCTCGCGGGCCGGCAGACGCGTGAGCACCTCGCGCAAAAGCCAGGTGGGACACTCGAGCAAGAAGACCGCCGCGGTCTGTGCCCCCGACAGACGAAGGGGAACCGCCATCTCGGGCTCGGGCGTCTCGGCCCGGGGGACCGGTCTCGAGCTTGAGCGCGAGAGGTGAGCGTAGTCTTCGAGCTGCTCGCGCAGGGCCTTGCGGCGCAGTTTCCCCTGTCTCCAGAGCAGCCAGGGAATCTGCCAGCGCCGGATCCCGAGCCGGAGGCTGGCCAGCACCGAGAGCTGGGTTCCCGGCTCGAGCTCGTCCGTTTTGAGCACCCGCAAGCCATCGAGATAGGGCCGCAGGAGAGCGCTCAAAACGGGCCTGAGATAGGGCAGGACAAGCAGCGTCACGGGGCGTCCCTGCGCGCGCAGACAGGCCAGGATCTTCCGAACGGGCGGGTCTAGAAGGCTGAGGCGACCCTGCCAGGCACGACACCAGAGCCACTGCTGGAGCTCTGGCTCGAGAGTCACACATTCGAGGACGCCCTGCTGGACGTATTCGCTGGAGATCTGGCTGCGCAAACGGCTGCGCAACCATTCAATGCATTCGAGCGCCGTGCAGCGCAGGGGGGCGGCGCTGGCGACGCGATCAAGAAGAGGAGCGAGATCCTTGCAGACGATGGCTTCGCTTTCGAGACTTGCCAGCGATACCAGCAGCACTTCTCGACCCACCCTGCGGGTAGCCCGCTGAACCAGGTTGGGATTGCGGCTGGCCAGCCGCGCCACCTGGTGGAAGACCCGGCTCATGGCGACGCGCTCGTTGAGCACCTGGCGCAGGATGCGCTCGACGTGGCGCAGCACCAGGTCGGCCGGTTCGGAGAGCAGCGCGCCCCGGCGTTCGGCCGACGGTCGCTGGCGGCGGTCGATCCAGGCGGCAGGCAGGGCTCGAATAGGATCCAGATCGGCGATGCCTTTCAGGCCGCGCAGGTCGCCCACGGCCAGGAGTCGACCCGGGTAGGCCGTCCCCACCGCTCGCAGCCCCCCCCCGGCCAGGATTCGATAAGTGTTGGGCTTGAGCCAGGCGGCTTGGACGGCTTCGGGAGCGGGTACCGGAGCCTGGCACTCGTGGGCCAGCCTGTCCGCCAGGGCCTCGAATCGGCGCGCAAGGTCAGCGCCAAACGCGGCCAGCTGGGGACTCAGCTCCAGGCGCAGGGCGGGGATCGAGCTGAAGATTTCTGGGCAAGTCGACTCGAGCATCGGTGGGAACTTTTCGGTAGCGTCATGGTATCAGAAAGAACTTGAGAGTTCCACACATTTTTGCTCTCTCGGCAAGTTCGTCGCGGGGACGAGCTGATTAGGTCCAGCAACGAAGCGCAAAGATACTGAGGCTCCAGGCAAAGGGGTGAGAACATTGTCGCTGCCTGCTCAGGCAGGGTCGAGCAAAGCGGCCCCGAAAATGGATTGCGGAAACACCTCCGTCGGGAGATCTGTCTCCCCATCACACCCCTGCCAAAAGGAGGCTTGCGAGTGCAGATCACTGTCAAAGGCAAGAACTTCGATGTCACCGAAGCGCTCAAGAATTACGCATCCGAGCGGGTGGGCAAAGTTGCCCGCCACGATGCCTCGGTTCTCTCCGCCGACGTCACCATGACCACCGAGCGCAACTGGCACATCGTCGAAGTCACGATGCACGGCAAAGGGTTCGACATGCGCGGGGAAGAGCGCACGAAGGACATGTACAACTCGGTGGATCGGGTGCTCGAGAAACTCGAGCGCCAGCTCAAGAAGCAGAAAGGCAAAGCCATCGCCCGCCGGACGACCGAGAGCCACGAGGGAAGCGGTGAAACGCGCCCAAGTGAACGACCTGGCACCAAGAATGGCCCCGCCTACGCCCCGCGCATCGAGCACACTTACCGTTTTCAGGCCGCTCCCATGACGGTGGATGAGGCCATCAAAGAGCTCGAAGCCCACGGGCACAATTTCTTCACCTTCCTCAACAGCGCGAATGCCCGGATCAACGTGATCTATAAGCGCGAGCGTGGCTACGGCCTGATTGACCCCCGTACCGAGGAAGAAGACGATTGACGACGATTCTGTGCAAGTTCTGCTCGGGTACCGGCCGGAAGGCCTGTGAGGCCTGCCGGGGGACAGGTGAGATCGCCTGCCCCCGGTGCGCTGGCGAGCAGAGCTCGGAATGCCCTGGCTGTCGAGGGAAGAAAAAAATTCCCTGTGCCGACTGCCAGGGTACTGGTTGTCGTTTTTGCGCGGCATGTTGCGGCTCCGGCCTGGTCGACATGCCCACTTTTGCCTGATCGAGGTGGTTTGATGCGACGTGGTGGACTGATAGGAATCGCGGCGCTGGCGTTGCTCCTGGCGACGCTGGCACTTGGCTGGGGTCTGATGAGCCGGTCTGGCCAGGCCAGCCCGGCTGTCGAGCAGACGCTGGCCCAACTCGATGGACCACAGCTCGACGTCCGCGTGAGTCCGGCCACCGATTCGATGGTCGTCAAGATCGACCCCGACAGCATGGCTGACGAGCAGACCGGCACGTTCGTGTCCGAACCCGCCGAGAAGCCGGCCGAGGCCGAGCAGCCGCCTGCGCTGGCTCAGACCCCCAAGGACCCGAAGAAAGACAAGAACAAGGATAAGGATCTCGAGCTGGAGCCCCGCGACTACTCCAAGTGGCTCAAGAGCCCTGACTCGATGGGGTTCGATCCGGATGCCGAGTATTTTCGAAACATCTACTGGCAGATCCGCGAGAACTACGTCGAGAAGGTGAACGAGGACGCTCTCTTCAACGGCCTGAAGGCCGAGGTGGCCAACCTGCTCAAGCAGGCCAAGGTCTCGCCCGATGCCCTCAAGCGGCTGGACAAGTCCAAGAACGTTCTGGTCCAGCTGGTGGACCTCTACGGCAACAAGGTCGATGAGCGGCTGCTGACCCTGGCCGCCATTTACGGCATGCTCGACGGCTTGAAGGACCCCTACTCGGTTTTGATGACCCCGGAAGAGTATCGCAAGCTACAAGAGCAGATGCAGGCGGTCGGGTTTGGCGGCATTGGCATCTACATTGAGCTCGACCGTGAACAGAAGAACCAGCTGACCGTCTTCGAGCCCATCGAAGGCACGCCCGCGGCCAAGGCGGGCCTCGAGTCGGGCGATCAGATCCTGAAGATTGACGGCAAGCCGACCACGAACATCACCCTCGACATGGCCCAGGCAGCCATCCGTGGCAAACCGGGCACCAACGTGGTCCTGACCATAAAGCGCCGGGGGGCTCCCCCGAAGGACTTCACCGTGACCCGCCAGGAGATCCAGGTCGTCTCGGTGACCTCCAAACTGCTCGACAACCAGATCGGGTATGTGCGCCTGCGCCAGTTCGGTCAGGATACGGCCAAAGAGCTCGAGCAGGGTGTGCAGAACGTGCTTTCGCAGGGCGCCAAAGGCATCGTGATCGACCTGCGCAACAACGGCGGTGGCTACATCGACGCTGCCGTGGGAGTGGTGGGGCAGTTCCTCCGTCGCGGCAGCCTGGTCGTCTATACCGTCAACCGCACCGGCAAGCGCCGTGACTACAATTCCAGCATCTCGGGGGACGGGCCGCACGTGCCCGTGGTGGTGCTGATCAACGAGTATTCCGCCTCGGCCAGCGAGATCACCGCGGGTGCCCTACGCGACCACAAGGTGGCCACCCTGGTGGGCACGCACTCCTTCGGCAAGGGCTCGGTGCAACAACTCTATCCCTTCCCCGACGACTCCGCGCTCAAGTTGACCATCGCTCGTTTCTACTCGCCATCGGGCAAAGTCATCGACAAGAAGGGTATCGAGCCCGATGTCAGCTTGAAGATGGAGCCCCGGTTCGTGGGCAAGGTCAAGCAGGACACCCAGCTTCAGAAGGCGATCGAGCTGATCAACAAGCAGGCTGCCCGGGCCGAGGCTCCCTGAGTCTGAGACTTGCGTTCCCCAGGCAGCAGGCGCTATAGTTCAGCCTGAGATGTTGGCCGCGCCTGAAACAACCATCCCGCGCCTGGGAACCTACTACCTGCAGACCTACGGCTGCCAGATGAATCAATATGACTCCGAGCTTCTGGCATGGATGCTCGAGGGTATGGGCCTGGCTGCCTCCGAGGACGCGGAACGGGCCGATGTGGCCGTATTCAACACCTGCTGCATCCGCGACAATGCCGATCAGAAGGTCTACGGGCGCATGGGCGACTTCAAGCGCTACAAGACCCACCACCCCCGCCAGGTGCTGGCTGTGGTAGGCTGTCTGGCCCAGAAGGACGGCGAGGAGTTCCTCAACCGCTTCCCCCAGGTCGATCTCGTGCTTGGCACCCATAACGTGCGCGACCTGCCCGAGATGGTGCTCAAAGTGCAATCGGGCGAGGGCCGTTTTGTGCGGGTGGAAAAGCAGGGCGATACCTTCGACCTGTTGGCCCGCCCCACCCGACGCTTCTCGGCCATGGTCACGATCTCCATGGGCTGCGATCAGTGGTGCACATTCTGTATCGTGCCCTACGTGCGCGGCCGGCTCAAGAGCCGACCCGTCCTACAGGTGGTCAGCGAGGTGCGCCGCCTGGCTCGCGAGGGCCACCGCGAAGTGTTGCTCCTGGGCCAGAACGTCAACGATTACGGGCGCGACCTCGACCCCAGGAGCGACTTCGCCGACCTGATCGACGGCCTGCGGGGCGCTCCCGGTCTGGACCGTCTGCGCTTCACCTCGCCCCATCCGGCCTATTTTACCCAGCGCGTGATCGAGGCCATGGCTGGCAATCCAGCCATGTGCGAGCACGTCCATCTGCCGCTCCAGGCGGGCGACGATCAGGTGCTCAAGCGCATGAAGCGCGGCTACACCGGGGTCGAGTTTCTCGACCTGGCGGGCCGCATGCGGGCGGCCATTCCGGGTCTGGCCGTGAGCACCGACATCATCGTGGGCTTCCCGGGCGAGACCGAGGAGCAGTTCCAGCGCACTCTCGACCTGGTGCGCCAGGCTCGCTTCGACAGCGCTTTCATGTTCGCATACTCGCCGCGCCCGGGCACGCCCGGGGCTCTCTTCAAAGATCAGGTCCCCGAGGACGAGCGCATGGATCGCCTCTACCGCCTGATCGAGCTGCAGAACTCCATCAGCATGGACCTGAACGCAGCCCGTCTCGGGCGGGTGGCGGAGGTGCTGGTGGAAGGTCCGAGCAAGAAGGATGCCCGCCGTTTCACCGGTCGCACCCGTTGCGGTCGGCTGGTTCATTTCGAGGCCGAGGGCGACCTGACCGGCCTGATGGCCCGGGTGCGGCTCGATCAGCACTTCACCTGGGGGTTCGTGGGCGAGCTGCAAGAGCACGAGACGCGTCCCGGAGACTGGTCCCGAGCTGCTGCATGAGGTGGGTTCGGCCCGGTCTACCCGAGCTGGCCAGCCGCCTCCTGGGAGAAGCCCTCGAGGCCTGCTGTTTGCGGGCCGGAGCTGCCAGGGGCTGGGTGCTGCTCCCTACCACCGGCCCCGATGACAGCCACGATCTGATCGCCTGTCTGGGAACGGCGGCCCCCACCCGGCGACGGCTCAGCGGCGACCTTCCCGAAGTGGCCGGCGATCTGACCGCCAGCCAGCTCAACGGACTGTGCCCCTTCCCCAATCCCCAGGCGGCCCACTTTTTTCCGCTGGGGCGGGGGGCCATGCTGTTGGAGGCTCCCGGGCCCCCTCCCGCCCGATTGATCGAGCAGGTCTCGCTGTGTCTGCAGCGCATCGAGGTCGAGCGTGAGGCTGAGGCCCTGCGATTGCGGGTGCAGAAGCTGAGCGAGGAGCTGCAGGCCACCCAGCGTCGGGGCAACTCGCGCCTGCGCCCGACCCTGGAGACCACCAAGCGCCGCACCGAAGCACTGGCCTCCTGGCACCAGTATGCCGCCAGTATGCTGGCAACCCCCCACCTGGCCAGCGCTCTCCCCAGCCTGGCCGAGCGGGCCGCCAGCGTGCTCGATCACCGTTTCTCGGCCATCCTCATTCAGGAGATGCGCCGTTTGCGGATTTACGGGGGGGAGGAGTTGACCCGGCGCATCGGCCCGGTGGTGCCTTCGCGCCAGCTCGGCTCCATCGGCAAGCGCGTGCTGCGCGACGGTGAGTTCTTCATTTCCTCCAAGGACCTGGGCCGGCTCGACCGCAGCCGGCTGTTCACCCGCCTGGGGCTCAAGAGCTTACTTGCCATCCCTCTTGAGCTCGATGGCAAGGTGCTGGGAATGCTCCTTCTCGGCGATCCGGCCACGCGCAGCTATGCTCCCGAGGAGCTCGATCTGGCCCGCCTGATGGCTCACCAGGTTTCCCTCATTCTCGAAAACGCCATGCTCGTCTCCACCGCCGACCTCGAGCGCGTGGTGGCCCGGGCCGTGCTCGACAGCATGGCTGACGGCGTCTACACCCTCGACTGGGAGAAGCGCATCACCAGCTTCAATCCGGCCGCCGAAGCCATCACTGGCTGGACGGCCGAGCAGGCCGTGGGACGCACCTGCGCCGAGGTGTTCCAGGCTCGCTACTGCGAGGCTCCCGGCATGGAGGCGGCCAGTTGCCAGGAGAACTGCCCCTTGATGCGCCTTCTGGCCAACCAGCGCCTGATGGACAGCGGACTCACCGTGGAGGGCACGATCCGCAATCGCGCCGGAGAGAACCGCTACGTCAGCTCGACCTACTCGGTGGTGGTCGACCGGGGCGATCTTCTCGGGGCCGTGGTGATCTTCCGCGACATCACCGAGAAGAAGGCCATCGAGCAGATGAAGTCCGATTACGCGGCCGCTCTCTCCCACGACCTCAAGACGCCCTTGACGGCCATGAAAGGCTACGCCATCACCCTTCTGCGCCACGGCGAGAAGCTTGATGAGGCTACCCGACACGAGGCCCTGGAGGTGATCAACTCCGAGATCGACCGGGTCACCCGCATGTTCGACAATCTACTTCACCAGGCGCGCTATGAGGCCGGCCAGCACACCGCCCACCTCGAGGAGGTGCCCCTCGAGCCGGCTGTCCGTCGGGTGGTGAGCCTGCACCAGGTGGGCTCGCGCAAACACAACCTCAGCTATGAGATCGAGCCCGAGCTCAAGGTGCGGGCGGACCGCGACCAGCTCGATCAGGTGCTCAACAACCTGGTCTCGAACGCCATCAAGTACTCTCCCCAGGGGGGACAGGTGCGCATCACCAGCGAGGTGGAGAGCTCCTATGCCTTGATCTGGGTGCAAGACGACGGTCCGGGAATTCCCAAAGACAAGCAGGGCTCGGTGTTCGAGCGCTTCCGTCGGCTGGAGGACCGCAAGAACTGGCGCGTTCAGGGCAGTGGCCTGGGGCTCTATATTACCAGGACCCTGGTGGACCAGATGGGCGGGCAGGTCGGTTTGGAGAGCGAAGAAGGCCGCGGCTGCCGTTTCTGGGTGCGTTTGCCCCGTATTCGAGAGGAACTGGCCTCTGGTCGCTGAAAAGACCGCCCGATGTTGAATAGAATTGCAGTTGCTGGTCTGATTCTGGCCACCCTGGCCATGCCTGGCGCCGCCCAGATCGCCGAGTCGCTTCGCTCGCAGTATCACAAGGAAGACGAGCTGGGCATCCGGGTGGTCGAGGGAGCCAATGTGGGCGACGTACAGCGCTACGTGCATGACCCCGACACGCGGGTCATCGCCCTCCAGTCCATGGTGGAGGAGGTGCCCGAGGCCACCGCCGTCGCTCTGGTCGACTGGGTGCGCCAGGGCAAGACCCTGTGGCTCTACGACTCGCGCCTGGCCGAGAAATACTTCGGCTTCAAGGACTACAAGCTCAGCAAAGAGCAGTTTCGGGGCAAGCCCGAGTCGGGCAAGCTGGGCGGGCGGGGCTATGACGGCCTGGCGACGGTTGGCCTTGCATTCGGCTCGCACCCCATGGTGACCGGGGTGGGGGGGGCGACCGTCTTTCTGCCACTGCTTAAAGACCCGGAAGGCGAGCGCTACCCGGCTGTCATGGTCGAGGCCGACACCGTGCCTCTGCTTCGTTTTGCCCACGATTCTCCGGCCCTGTGCGCGGTGCGCCACGAAGGGCGCGGCATGATCGTCTTCAAGCCGCTGATGTGGACTCTGGCCTATTCCGGCGAGCGTCTGCAGTGCAACATCCTGGAGTTTTCGGCCGGCTACGAGGTGCCTGGCATGGGCGGCTACGACAAAGTGGGCAACCCGCCCGGACCCAAGCACGACTTCGTGACCGGCAACCCGGCCACGCCCGTGGTGGGAAGCGGAGGTCGGATCAGGGCCACGCCCATGCCGGTGGCCACGGCTACGGCTACGCCGGCGCCTCTGGCGGTCGCCTCTGCCGGCGTGGACCGCGTCTCGGTGGGCGGCGAAACCGTAGAGGGCGTCGTGTTGACGCCCGAGTTTCGTTTCGAAACCGGAGGCAACAGCTTGATGCTCAAGAAACAAGAGATCAAGCGCCTCGACATCGGCGGCCAGCTCGATCTCGACCGACTCACCACCGCCAAAGGAGATACCTACAAAGGACTGCTGATGACCCGCAAGATCGAAGTCCAGGACAAAGACGGCACCCGCACACTCGAAAAGGCGGAGATCACCAGCATCGAGTTCGCCTCGCCATGACGCCGATACCGATGCCCGGGGAGACGGCCGTGGAGCCGCCCGTCTTCACCGATCTCACCCCCCGCGAGGTGGTAGAGGAGCTTGATCGCTACATCATCGGCCAGCGCTCGGCCAAGAGGGCCGTGGCCGTGGCCCTGCGCAACCGCTTTCGCCGCGAGCGCTTGCCGGAGAACCTGCGCGACGAGGTGATACCCAAGAACATCCTGATGATCGGCCCCACCGGCGTGGGCAAGACCGAGATCGCTCGCCGCCTGGCGCGGCTGGCCAACGCGCCCTTCGTCAAGGTGGAGGCCACCAAGTTCACCGAGGTTGGCTACGTGGGCCGCGACGTGGACTCGATGATCCGCGACCTGGCCGAAGTGGCCGTGCGCATGGTGGAGAAAGAGCGGGTGGAGTCGGTCAAGGAGCGCGCTGACGAGCTGGCAGTGGAACGCCTGGTGGCTTTGATCAAGCCGAGCAAATCCAGCGCCCCCGCCATGGTCAACCCGTTTCAGGCCCTCTTCGGGGCCGGCATGCGCCCTCCGCCCGCCCCCGAGCCCGAGCCGCCCTCCGACGATCTTGACCAGGAGCGCGAGGAGATGCGCGAGCGCCTGCTGCGGGGCGAGCTTGACGATCAGTACGTCGAGATCGAGGTGGAGGAAAGCGTGGGCTCGGAGGTCCAGGTCTTCTCCAATCTTGGCCTGGAGGAGATGGGCATCAACTTCCAGGACGTGCTGGGCGGCCTTCTGCCCAAGCGCAAGAAGGCCCGCAACGTCAAAGTGAAGGACGCCCGCAAGCTGCTTTCCATGGAAGAGGCTCGCCGCCTGATCGATCTTGACGAGGTCAAGCGCGAGGCCGTGGCCCGGGTAGAGCGACGGGGCATCGTGTTTATCGACGAGGTGGACAAGATCGCCGGTCGCGAGAAGTCCGGCAGCGGCCCCGACGTGTCCCGCGAGGGCGTGCAGCGCGACATCCTGCCCATCATCGAAGGCTCAACGGTGGTTACCAAGCACGGGCCGGTCAAAACCGACCACATCCTGTTCATCGCCGCCGGGGCCTTCCACATGAGCAAGCCCTCCGATCTCATCCCCGAGCTGCAGGGCCGATTCCCCATTCGCGTCGAGCTCGAGAGCCTGAGCGGCGCCGACTTCCGGCGCATCCTGACCGAGCCCGAGAACTCCCTCACCCGCCAGTACCGGGCCCTTCTTGCCACCGAGGGGGTGGAGCTGACCTTCAGTGAGGACGGCCTGGACGAGCTGGCCAAGATCGCCCAGCAGGTCAACGAGCAGGCCGAGAACATCGGCGCTCGTCGCCTGCACACCATCTTGGAGCGCGTGCTGGAGGACGTCAGCTTCGACGCCCCCGATCGCACCGACAAGACCCTGCTGGTGGACGCGAGCTACGTGCGCTCGCAGCTGGCGGAGGTGCTCAAAGATCAGGACCTGTCCCGGTTCATTCTCTAGCGCGCCTCGTAGCCCCGGTATCTCAACAACCCGGTGGAACTCCGCCCTCGCTCTGCACCCCCTTCTGGCCATTCTTGCCGGCGGCAGCGACTGGCCGGTGTCCGGTCTGGCCCCCTGGAGGGAGTCCAGGTCGGCGTGACGCGCAGGGCCCTGAACGCTGGCCCGGGAGAGGCCTGGCTTCCGGAGCAGCTCCTGACCCTTGACCAGGTGCTGGCGGCGTACACGCTTTCGCGCAGCTGCAGGAAGAGCAGACGGGCTCGCTGGAGGTGGGCAAGCTGGCTGACCTGGTGGTGCTGGAGCGGAACCTTTTCGAGGTGGCCCCTGACCAGATCGGCCAGGTGCGCGTGCTGCGCACCTTCGTCGAAGGCGAGGAGGTCTACTCCGCCGAGGCGGGCGTCGCCCGAGGCTCCTCGTCGGCGGTGCCGCCGGCTCTGATCCTGGCCACCAGCGCCAGGATGTCGGGGTCCGACGCCTGCTGCGCCACCTTGGCAAAGAGCGCTTCCACGCGCGGGTCGTCGAAGGCGCTCAGTGCTCGCATCAGGGCTCGATAGTAGGGCACCGAGCAGCTCTGGTAGGACTGGTGGACCAACTCGTCAACCACGTCCCAGCCCTGCATTGTGCCCAGGCCGAGCGCTCCCGCGGGGTCTCGCTCGACGGCTCGCAGCACGGCTTCGCGCAGCTTGATCGAGGGACCGCGCAGGGCTTCGAAGAGAGCGGCGGCATCCTGCAGCTTCAGGTTGCGAGAAGCGCTTCTTCCAGCCATTGGTGCTCTCCCAGGGCCATCAAGACCTGCACCGCGGCCGCCCGCACGGCAATCTGCTCGTGACCCACCAGGGGCTTGACCGAATCGGCTTCACCCAGAGCGATCAGAGCGTCCGCGGCACGGGCCCGCGTGCGCCAGTCGGGGTCTTCGAGAGCGGCCAGCAAGTCGTCTCTGCTGCGCTGCGGAGGGATAGGGATGGCTCGCTCACCGGCAACCTCCTGGAGGCCCAGACCGGCCCGAGCATCGGCTGCGCAGATTCCCTCCAACTCGGCCTCCCACAACGGCTCCCAGATGCCCGAGCGAGGGGGCAGGGTGGAATCAGGGTCCAGAATGGCCAGGCGCAGGGCCACCGCGCGCGGATCCTCGGGATGGGGCGGGCCCAGGACCCGGGCCGCGTAACGCGACCGCAGCAGAGAGGTGTTGCCCATCAACGCGGAGTAGGCACGCGGGCGCTCGAAAGCGTTCATGCTGAGATAGGCCGCGGCTGCGGTCAGAGCCTGGGTGGAGCCGTGCTCGAGCCGCTCGAGGAAGAACTCGGTCACGCGCGGATCGCTCACGGCCGACAGGGTGGCGCAGGCCATAAGCGCCAGGGACGAGTTGCCGTCGCGCCCCTGACCCACCAGCACGTCAACGCAGTCGCGCCCCTGGTACGCGCCGTAGCTCAGCGCTTTCTCGGGAGACTTTGCCAGCGTGCGCTGGATGGCCATGCGAAGGCCCAGGTCGGGGCTCTCGAGGGCGGCGATCAGGTCTTTCGCCGAGGTGATCTCGAGCCGGGTGGTCACGCGAAGACGACCTCGTACTCCTCCTCGTCGGTGTCTAGACGCAGCGGGTCGAAGCCCAGCGTCTGGCTGCCGGCCTTGTTGGAGAGCGTGTTGGTGATGGGGGTGAACTTGGGCCCGAACTTGAGCAGGTCGGGCATGTCCACGGTGACCTGCTTGTTCAGGCTCAGCACCTTGAGGAAGCTGAAGTCGAAGAATAAGCCAACTTTGAGACCGAAACGCCGGGCAGCCACGTGCTCGATGCGCACGCCCAACTGGCTGGCCGCCGCGGGAACCGCGCCCGAGGAGTAGGTGGCTCGGGTGACACCGTCTTCTCCCCAGGTTACCGGGCTGTAGCTGGCGCCGTCGACCTGGTAGCCGACGATCTTGTAGTCGACCGGGATCAGCAGGCTGAAGATCGGCCCTACCGCGAGATAGATGCTGAGCTTCTCCAGGCCATCCACCACGGCCTTGACGACTGCGAACTTCTTGAGCAGGCCGATGATGTTGATGGGCAGGTCCAGCTGAGGGCTGACGGTGTAGGAGCCTTTGCCTGCAGCGATCACGTCCTCTTCCGAGCCGTAGATCGAGAACGAGCCGCCCACGGCCTGGAAGACCTCGGGTACCTTGGCGATTTTATGCCCGGCCTTGCCCAGCTTGCCGAGGATAATCTCGAGCAAGATGGCCAGCAGGTCGAAGGTGATGTTAAAGCCCGTGTTTGTGGAGGCCTTCCATTCGGAGACCAGGCGGCTGTTCCAGCCGTCATCGATCCAGCGCATGCTGAGGGTATCCACGGTGATGGAGAAATTGATTGAGAGGCTCAACCCGAAAATCAGACCGGCATCGGTGATGTCGGAGTCGAGCGTCATCTCCAGGCCGGTGTTGTCGTAAACGATGTCCTTGAAGTGAAGGATCGTGGCATAGGCGGGTCCGCACAGGCCCGCCAGGATGGTGATGCCGGCGTCCAGCGAGATGCGCCACGCGACGAACGCCGTGGGCTTGAGCTCGATGAGCTTGTTCTGGGACTGGTTGATGCTGATCCCGGCCCGCACGTTGGAGATCGTGGGGAAGAGCGCGAAGCCCTTGCAGATGTCTGGCACCGGCAAGGACGTGGCCAGAACGGTGTCGTTAATCTGGGGCATAGAGGCTCCTTCTAGATCGGCAGGCCCAGGAGCAATGCCTCCTGGCCGTCGGCGAACTCACCATAACAAACGATGCGGCCGTGGTTGTCGGCCTGGCTGTTGTGAAACCCCAGTGCCACCGACTCGAGCACCTTGCCGTCCAGGCTGTCTCCACGCTGCAAGAGGAGAACCGGACCGGCTTCATCGAGGGCGCACAGCTCGAGGCCCTGCTCGGTGAAGAGTTGGAAGAAGGTCAGCCCGCCGCCGTTGACCACTCCCGGGATGATGGTGCGGATGGGCGAGCCGCCGGGGGAGAGCCCGCCGGTGTGGGCGATAGGGGTGGAGCCCCGGTAGAGGGTCTGGTCCTCGCCCAGTTGGGTCAGAAAGCAGGTAATCCCCTGGCCGCCGATGCGCGGGCCGTAGAGGTTGTCGCCCACGGCGGGAACATCCACCCGGCCCCGGGCCGAGCGCGACATCCGCAGCGAGGGGCAGACTGACATCAGTCGAGCCTGCTCGCGAGGCCGGGACACCTTGCTCTGGAACAGGAAGCTCCCCGAGGCACCGTCCTGGCGAGGGCTCAGAGGGTCGCTGCCGAAGGCCTGCACCACGTAGGAGCCGTCCTCATCCAGGTCGACAAGACCGATCCCCTCGAGGACTCCATCGGCCTCGGGGATCTCCTGGCCGGTGTTGAGGAGGATCTGGGCTTGGGCCGGAACGGCCCCGGGCAAGAAGAACAGGCCCTCGGCCGAGAAGCCGTCCCCCCCGTAGCGGCTCACGACCATGATATCGCCGTCCTCGATGTCGATGTCGCCGAAGTCGCCCCCATAGGAGCCCTGGTTACCGGGCAGATCGTCGTCGTAGTCGATCACGATCTCGAGGCCCTGGCCACGCTCGGTCACCACCGAGCCCGGACTCTGGCCGGCCGGCGCCTGCTCGAGGTCATAGGCCAGTACTCCGGCCACCGCGCCGTCGTCGTCGACGTCCACGCTGGTCAGGGTGTCGATGATGCGCCCGTCGGGGCCGGCCGTGCCTTCGAGCAGAATGCGGCGGGCGTCGCCGATGGCGGGCCTGCCGGCGCTCAGGTCGAGGGCGAGGGCGTAGAAGCCAAAATCCCCCGCGGCCGTCTGGCCCGAGAAGTAGACCCCTCCGCGCTCATCGATGAGCACCTGGGGGCTGAGATGGGCCACCTCGGGAAACAGCCCCAGGTCGCCGGGCGAGTAGAGACGGAAGAAAACGTAGCCGTTGGGCAGGGGGTCGACCCCCCCACTCCCCCCGCCGCTCCCCGATCCCCCGCATCCGGAGGATGAGCCCAGGAGGACGCATCCGAGCGCACTGCCGGTGAGCTTGAGAAAGTCTCGTCGGGAAGGTTGCAGGCGTCGCACAAGGAGCGGCTTCTGGTTGAAGGGTTAGAAACCCTCCGCGCAGGCCCTGGGTCGGTTGAGTCCTGATTGCCCGTTGGGCCCCCACGCGAAACACCGACTGGGATTGGTGGGCTTCCAGCCGAGATCCTGAGGATGAACGACAACTCGTGTCACTGAGAAACAGCCGGACCTGACCACGAAGGCACAGGGCCCGTCAGGGCCGAAGAGACCCCGTCCACCATGGAAGGAGGTCAGCATGCTGGAGCAGGATCTGGATCGCCGAACCCACGACCCGGAGGCGCAATTCGCCGACATCAAGCCCCCTCTTTCCGACGAGTATGCCATCGTGGAGGCCAACCGCTGCCTCTACTGCTATGAGGCCCCCTGCATGCAGGCCTGTCCCACCCACATCGACGTGCCCGAGTTCATCCGTCGCATCGGAACCCGCAATGTGGCCGGGGCGGCGCGCACCATCCTGGAGGCCAACGCGCTGGGCGCGAGTTGCGCTCGAGTGTGCCCCACCGAGGTGCTGTGCGAGGGCATGTGCGTAATGCACCACATGGGTATGCCCGCCATCGACATCGGTCGGCTCCAGCGCTACGCCACCGACCACGTCATGAAGCACGACATCAAGGTTCTTGGCCCACCCGCTCCCTCCAACGGGCGTTCCGTGGCCGTGGTGGGAGCTGGCCCGGCGGGACTTGCGGCGGCCACCGAGCTGGGACTGCTCGGGTATCGGGTGGTGGTTTTTGACGACAAGCCCGAGCCGGGGGGCCTGAACCGCTATGGCATCGCCCCCTACAAGATGACCAATCAGGAAGCCAGAGACGAGGTGGAATACCTGCGCAAGACGGCCGGCTTCACGCTCAAAGCGGGGGTGCGGGTGGGCCGGGACGTGACCCTGGAGGAGCTGGAGAAAGAGTTCGCAGCCATCTTCCTGGGTGTCGGTCTGGGTAGCTCCAGAGAGCTCCAGATCCCCGGCGAGGACCTTCCCGGGGTCGTGGGAGCCACCGAGTGGATCGAGGAGCTGCGCAGCAAGCCCTACCACGAGATGAAGGTCGGCCGCCGGGTCGTGGTCGTGGGGGCGGGCAACACCGCCATCGACGCCGCCACCGAGGCCTCCCGGCTGGGAGCCGAGCAGGTGACCATCGTCTACCGACGCGGTCGCGAGGAGATGCCGGCCTACGAGTTCGAGTATGAGCTGGCTCTCAAGGACCGGGTGGACTTCGCCTGGTTCACCCATCCGGTGGCCGTGCTCGGCAGCGACAAGGTCACCGGCCTTCGCTGCCAGAAGATGCAGCCCGGCGAGCCGGACGCCAGCGGACGGCCGCGCCCGGTGCCGGTTCCCGGCTCGGAGTTCGAGATGCCGGCTGATCTGGTCATCAAGGCCACCGGGCAGGAGAGCCAGGAGAGCTTGCTCTCGCAGGTCAAGGGGCTGGTGCTCAAGTCGGGCAAGGTGGTGGTTAATGAGAGCTACCAGACCGGCAACCCCCGCTACTTCGCCGGGGGCGACTGCCTCAACGGGGGCAAGGAAGTGGTCAACGCCGTGGCCCACGGGCGCGATGCCGCCCGCTTCATCCACGCCTATCTCAATGGGAAGGGGGCCTGAGATCATGGCTGATCTGTCCATCAACATGGCCGGCATTCGCTCGCCCAATCCGTTCTGGCTGGCCTCGGGGCCGCCCACCAACACCGGTTACCAGGCCGACCGCGCTTTCGAGGCCGGCTGGGGCGGGGTGGTCTGGAAGACCATCGGCGATCCCATCGTGAACGTGAACTCTCGTTACGGAGCCCTGGGATACAAGGGCCAGCGGGTGATGGGCCTGAACAACATCGAGCTGATCACCGATCGTCCGATCGAGGTCAACCTCAAGGAGATCCGCGAGGTCAAAGAACGCTGGCCGGACCGGGCCGTGGTGGCCTCGCTGATGGTCGAGTCGAGCCGCGAGAAGTGGCACGACATCGTCAAGCGCGTCAACGACACCGGGGCCGACGGCATCGAGCTCAACTTCGGCTGTCCCCACGGCATGTCCGAGCGAGGCATGGGCTCGGCGGTGGGCCAGGTGCCCGAGTACACCTGCCAGATCACCGAGTGGGTCAAAGAAGCAGCCCGGATTCCGGTGCTGGTCAAGTTGACCCCCAACGTGGCCGACGTGGTCTACCCGGGCCTGGCGGCCCAGCGGGGCGGGGCCGACGGGGTGGCGCTGATCAACACCATCAACTCGGTGACCGGGGTCAATCTTGACAGCCTGGTGCCCAACCCGAACGTGCATGGACACTCGGCTCACGGAGGCTACTGCGGCCCGGCCGTCAAGCCGATCGCCCTGAACATGGTGGGCAGCCTGGCCCACCACCCCGAGTTCAAGATCCCCATCTCGGGGATCGGCGGCATCGAGAGCTGGTCGGACGCAGCCGAGTTCATCGCCATGGGCTCGACCAGCGTGCAGGTCTGCACCGCGGCCATGAAGTACGGCTTTCGCATGGTGGGGGATCTGATCGACGGCCTCAGCCGCTGGATGGACTCCAAGGGCTTCAAGACCATCGCCGACTTCCGGGGTCTGGCTTCCAACCGCATGCGCGACTGGGGCGAGCTCGACCTCAACTACCGCATCGTAGCCCACATCGAGCCCGACCGCTGCATCGGCTGTCAGCTGTGCTACATTGCCTGCGAGGACGCCGCCCACCAGAGCATTCGCCTGGTGGAGGGCTCGCGCGTGCCCCGCATCGACGAGGCCACCTGCGTGGGCTGCAACCTGTGCAGCCTGGTCTGTCCGGTCCCGCATTGCATCAGCATGCAGACCCGCAACGGGCAGCCGGTGAAGTCATTCAAGGAGTATGTGGCCGCCGGTGAAGCCCCGCGCGGCAACTATCCTCTGCACGAGGGCGACGAGGCCTACCTGTAAGCCCTCTTGACGAAAGGGTAACAAACCCGTAGAATCTGACACTGGTCCGCCTTGCAAAAGGCGGACTGCATATCTCACAGCGACCACCTCCCGTCCAGGTGCCTTCGGGCCAAGCGGGACTCCCCAGCGGGGAGCGGTCGCGAGGGTATCAGACAACCTGGAAACGTAAGGAGAATCTCATGGCTTTGATCAGCATGAAGCAGCTCCTGGAGGCCGGCGTACACTTCGGCCACCAGACCCGCCGCTGGAACCCCAAGATGTCCCGCTACATCTTTACCGAGCGTAACGGCATCTACATCATCGACCTGCAGAAGACCGTCATCAAGATGAAGGAGGCCTACAACTTCGTCAAGGCCGTGGCGCGTGGCTGCTTCGACTATGAAGAGTTCCGCATGACCGAGACGCCCGTAGGCGAGCCCCGCCCCATCCTGTTCGTGGGAACCAAGAAGCAGGCCATGGACACCGTCAAGGAAGATGCCCAGCGCTGCGGCGAGTATTTCGTGACCCAGCGCTGGCTGGGCGGCATGCTCACCAACTACAAGACCATCCAGAAGCGCGTGCAGCGCCTGAAGAACCTCGAGGAGATGAAGACCGTCGGCGTGTTCGACCGCCTTCCCAAGAAAGAGGTCAAGATGCTCGAAGACGAGCGTCGCAAGCTGGAGAAGTTCCTGGGCGGCATCAAGGACATGCCCGCTCTGCCCGGCGCCATCTACGTGGTCGACCCGCGCAAAGAGCATATCGCCGTGACCGAAGCTCGCAAGCTGGGCATCCCGGTGGTGGCCATCGTGGATACCAACTGCGACCCCGACGAGATCGACTATCCCATCCCCGGCAATGACGACGCCATCCGCGCCGTGCGCCTGATCACCGGCAAGATCGCCGACGCCATCATCGAGGCCAAGGCCGAGATCGAGGCCGAATTGGGCGCCGCCTCGCTGCAGCCCCCGGTCGAGGGCGAGATCGTTGCCGACGGCTCGGCCGCGCCCCCGGTCAGCGAGACCGTGGAGACCGAGCTGGTCACCTACACCACCGAGGAAGGCGAGACCGAAGAGGTTCGCCTGGGCGTCTGGCGCGCCGAAGACTGATTGCTTAGGTAAGGAGTAAGATCATGGCTAGTACTGCTGAAAATGTGAAAGAGCTGCGCGCCCGGACCGGCGCTGGCATCATGGACTGCCGCGAGGCGCTCGACAAGAACGAGGGCAACCTCGACCAGGCGGCCGACTGGCTGCGCCAGAAAGGCATCGCCAAAGCCGAGAAGAAGGCCACTCGCGCTACCTCCGAGGGCCAGGTGGCCAGCTACATCCACCCCGGTGGTAAGCTGGGCGTTCTGATCGAGGTCAACTGCGAGACCGACTTCGTGGCCAAGACCGACGACTTCCAGAAGCTGTGCGTCGAGCTGGCCATGCAGGTGGCCGCCATGTCGCCCCTCTACGTCAAGCGTGAAGACGTGCCTCAGGACCTGATCGCCAAGGAGCAGGCCGGCTACCGCCAGGCCGTTCTGGAAGAGGGCAAGCCCGAGCACATGGCCGACAAAATCGCGGCCGGCAAGGTGGAGAAGTACTTTGAGCAGCAGTGCCTGCTCGAGCAGCCCTACATGCGCGATCAGTCCAAGAAGGTCATGGACCTGGTCAAGGAGACCATCGCCAAGACCGGAGAGAACATCCAGGTCAAGCGCTTCTCCCGCTTCGTGCTGGGCGAGTAAGCTTCGTCTGGGGTCGTTTGGTAGAACGAGAGCCAGAATGGCTCTCGTTTCCTTTTTCGGCTAAGCTATCACCATGCTGCTCGAGGTGACCGGGCTGGTTGTCCTGTCTTTTTGCCTGATGGGCTCCATGCTTCCCCGCATGTTCGCGGGCTGGTATCGCAAGCTGGGCGACCCGACCGGCAAGTCTCTGGCCGAGCTCGCTCCCCGACTCGGCTACCCCACCTCGAAGTCGCCAGGCTATGCCTGCTGGTCGGGCCCCATGTATATCCTGGTCTTGAGCCTGGACGAGGAGCGCTGTCGCCAGGTGTTGCTCTCGCGCTTCGACCCGGCCCTGGGACTCGATCTGCCCCAGATTCCACCCCGCGAGACCAGCCTCGAGGACCTCACCCGCCAGCTACTCGAAGCGCAGGAGCAACTTGACGAGCATGAGCTCGAGCTACTCTGGGAGCGCTATGTCTGGGCCCTGCAGCTCCACGAGCAGAGCCGCTTGCAGGAGCGTTCGGGGCAGATTTTCACCAGTTGGTCTGACTTCCGGGTCGTAGGGGGACGCCTGGGGCTGGTCTACCGGAAGCAACCAGCCGACGCTCTGGCCTTCAGTCCCGAGCTGGTGGTCCGGGTGAACCAGCTTGGCGCGGCCAGCGTAGCCCGAGAGCTGCGAAAGCTCATGGAGGCGATTGCCGAGTGAAGGAATGCCTTCCTTAAACCAGAATACCCGGCGGGATTTCCAATCCCCCACCTGGAGGACACTCGTGAGCACCTCGGCCAGCGATACGGCCGTCTCGCCGTCGGCAACCGACTCCGGCTCGGGCCCGGTCTACCGACGCATTCTGCTCAAGCTCTCGGGTGAGATGTTCAGCGGCAGTGAGCCTTACGGCATCGACCCCGAGACTGTGAAGCGCTACGCCGGCGAGATCAACGAGCTGGTGCAGTGCGGCGTGCAGGTTGCGGTCGTCATCGGAGGCGGCAACATCTGGCGCGGACGCATGGCTCCCGGAATGGAGCGGGCCAGCGCCGATTACATGGGCATGCTGGCCACCGTCATCAACGCCCTGGCCCTGCAGGACGCCCTCGAGAAGACCCGGGTGCACACCCGCGTGCTGACCGCCATCGAGATGCAACAGGTGGCCGAGCCCTTCATCCGCCGTCGCGCCCAGCGCCATCTCGAGAAGGGCCGAGTCGTGCTCTTTGCGGGCGGCATCGGCAGCCCCTACTTCACCACCGACACCACCGCCGCGCTGCGCGCCCTCGAGATCGACGCCGACGCCGTACTCAAGGCCACCAAGGTGGATGGGGTCTACGACATGGACCCCAAGAAGTATCCTCAGGCCACCAAGTTTCATCGCATCGACTACCTGGAGGTGTTACAGCGGGGCCTGAAGGTGATGGACGCCACCGCTATCTCGCTTTGCATGGATAACAAGTTGCCCATCCTGGTCTTCAACATCTCCGAGAAAGGCAACATCAAGAAGATCGTCTTCGGAGAAGAGATCGGCACCCTTGTGAAGGAGGAAACCCGATGAGCGTAACTACAGACAAAGAGCTGTTCAAAGAGACCGAGGAGCGCATGAAGAAGGGCATCGACGCCCTGGGCCGCGAGTTTCGCACCGTGCGCACGGGGCGGGCCACTCCGGCCCTCATCGAGCGCATCACCGTGGACGCTTACGGTCAGGAGATGCCCATCAACCAGTTGGCCAGCGTGACCGTTCCCGACGCGCGGATGCTCGTGATTCAGCCCTGGGACAAGGCCCAGATGAGCGCCATCGAAAAAGCGATCCAGAAGAGCGACCTGGGCATCACGCCCACCAACGATGGGGTTGTGATCCGGCTCGCCTTTCCGTCTCTGACCGAGGACCGGCGCAAAGATCTGGTCAAACAGGTCAAGAAGAAGGCCGAAGAGGCCCGGGTCGCGCTGCGCAACATTCGCCGCGACGCCCTCGAGCACCTCAAAGAGCTCGAGTTGCCCGAAGATCAGGAGAAGCGGGCTCAAGAGCAGATTCAGAAGCTCACCGACAAGTACATCGAAGAGGTAGGCCACTCGGTCGAGCACAAAGAGAAAGAGATCATGGAGGTGTGAGTCCTCTCGTCGGCCGGGTCTACGTGGAGGCGCTGAGGCAGGCCGGTGCCGCCTGGCCGGCCCGCATCCGCATCACCCGGCCTCCGCGGGCTCGATTCGGGCGAGGGAAGCTGCGCCTGGTGGCGGTTCGCCCCTGCGAGTGGATCCTGGCTTACGAAGATTACTCGTCGTGAGCCTGCGCCTGCCGACCGCCCTGCCGGCCGAAGACGTGCTGCTGGCGCAGCTCGACTTGACCCGCCTGCCCGAGCACGTGGCCGTCATCATGGACGGCAATCGGCGCTGGGCGAAGGAACGCCGCCTGCCGGTGCTGCTCGGCCACAGGGCAGGAGTAAATACCTTTCGGCGGGTCATGGAGACCTTTCGCGAAGTAGGCATCAAGCGCCTCACCGCTTACGCCTTCTCGGTCGAGAACTGGCGCCGCTCACCCACAGAGGTGCGGGTGCTGATGCAGCTCTTCGAGCAGTACACCCGCAGCGAGCGCGAGAAGCTGGTGCGCACCGGCATTCGCTTTCAGACCATCGGGCGCACCGATCTCTTGCCCGAGGCGGTGCAGCGCGAGCTCAGGGCGACCGCCGAGGCCACCGCTCACAACACGGCCATGGTGCTCAACCTGGCTTTGAATTACGGTTCGCGCGATGAGATCCTGGAGGCAGCCCGGCAGGTGGGCCGCGACGCCGCCGCCGGCAGGCTCGACCCCGAGAGCCTGACCGAGGAAGGCTTCTCCGATTACCTCTGGACCGCCGGCCAGCAAGACCCGGACCTTCTTATCCGCACCAGCGGCGAGCTGCGCGTTTCCAACTTTCTGCTCTGGCAGATGGCCTACACCGAGTTCTGGTTCACCCCCCTCTACTGGCCCGACCTCACTCGCCAGGTGTTGCTCCAGGCGTTGGTCGAGTTCCAGCAGCGCGATCGTCGCTTCGGGGGCACCACCCGGTGAAGCCCAAGCTGGTGCGGCGCATCGTGACCGGGGTCGCTCTGGGGGGCGGCTCGGTGGTCATCATTTTCTGGGGCGCGCTGCCCTTCATGCTCGAAGTGCTGGTGTTGGCCCTGGTGGGCCTGAGCGAGTTCTACTCCATGGTCGAGCGCAAGGGCGTGCGCCCGGCCCGCCGCACGGGGTTGGCGGTCACGGCCGTCATCCTGATCGGAGCCTATTTCTTGCGAGAGCCCTTCCTGGCCCGGCTGCTGCTCTTTCTGTTGACCGGCACCCTGATCACCTTCGTGCTGCGCCTGCCCGAGCGCATCTCGGCATTGCTCGACGGGGCCACTACGGTGCTGGGCTTCCTCTACCTGGGCTGGATGTTCTCTTACCTGGTCCTGCTGCGCCGCGTCGAGGGCACGGTGGTGCTGGGCGGCTACACCGTCGAGTTGGGCGCAGCCCTGGTGCTGCTGCTGGTCTTCGCTACCGTGTGTTGCGATGTGGGCGCCTACGCGGTGGGGAAACTGTTCGGTCGGCGCAAGCTGTATGAGAAGATCAGCCCTGGCAAGACTCAGGAGGGAGCGTTGGGAGCGCTGATGTGCGCCACCTCGGGCAGCGCCTGGTTGGGGGGGCTGATGGGCGTGCCCCTCCTTCACGGGATGGTGCTGGGCCTGCTGGTGGCCGTCACCGGCCAGTTGGGCGATCTGTGGGAATCGGCTTTGAAGCGGGAGGTTGGCTTGAAAGACTCGGGCAATGTGATCCAGGGTCACGGCGGCGTGCTCGACCGCTTTGACTCGCTGGCCTTCGCGGCTCCGGCCTTCTATCTTTACTACGTGACCTTCCTGGCTCCATGACAGTCCGCGGCATCAGCCTGATCGGCTCCACCGGCTCCATCGGCACCCAGACCCTCGACGTGGTCCGCGAATGCCCCGACCGCTACCGGGTGGTAGCCCTGGCGGCCCGCTCCTCGTGGGAGCTCCTGGCCCGACAGGCCCTCGAGCACCGTCCCGAGCTGGTAGCCCTCTCCGATCCCACCCACTACTCCGCCCTGAAAGAGGCCCTGGCGAGCACCGACGTGCGCGTGGCCGCGGGCGAGGAGGCGGTCTACGAGGTAGCCTCTCATCCCGAGGCCACCATGGTTTTGTCATCCTTCGTGGGAATGGCCGGCATGGTGCCCACCTTGAAAGCCCTGGAGGCGGGTAAGTGGGTGGCCCTGGCCAACAAAGAGGCGCTGGTGGTGGGAGGCGAGCTGGTCACGGCGGCCGCTCGCAAAGCCGAGACCACGCTCTTGCCGGTGGACTCGGAGCATTCGGCCATCTTCCAGTGCCTGCAGGGTCAGGTCAGGGCCGAGCGCATCATCCTGACCGCTTCCGGCGGCCCTTTCCGCCAGCTCGAGCGAAGCGCGCTGGAGCAGGTCACGGCCGCGCAGGCCCTCAAGCACCCGACCTGGAGCATGGGAGCCAAGATCACCATCGACTCCTCCACCCTGATGAACAAGGGCTTCGAGGTGCTGGAGGCGCACTATCTTTTCGCCGCGAGCCTGGATGCGGTGGACGTGTGGGTCCATCCCCAGAGCGTCATCCACTCGATGGTCGAGTTCGTGGACGGCTCGGTGCTGGCCCAGTTGGGCCCGCCCGACATGCGCACCCCCATCCAGTATGCCCTGTTCTATCCCGAGCGGCGCGGCCCGGCCTGGGCGCGGCTGACCCTGGAGCACTGCCGTCAGCTCACCTTCGAGCCCCCCCGGCGCGATGATTTCCCCTGCCTGGACCTTGCTTTCGAGGCCGGCCGCCAGGGTGGCACCATGCCGGCCGTTCTCAACGCAGCCAACGAGGTGGCCGTGGAGCGCTTCCTCAAGAACGAGATCGGCTTTCTGGACATCCCCCGCACCATCGAGTCGGCCATGCAGGCCCACACCCGCAAGGACGACCCCTCGGTGAGCGATCTTCTGGCCGCCGATGCCTGGGCACGCACCTTCGCTGCAGGGGTTCGAGCCTCGGCAGTTAATTTACCGCGGTAAAACTTTTTTGCCGGTTTGGTGGTCTATAACTTTGTGGCCTCGACCGCGCCTCCGTAACGTGCGGTGAGAAACTTGTTTCGAACCGCTCCCAAAGTGTTGGGGCGCGGGCGAGGCCACGAAGCTCAACCTGTTGAGAATTTTCGCTGGCTCATGCAAGGGGCGTTGGTATGACACTAGATCTTTTGGCTCGCTACGGCGGGGGCATCCTGGCCGTTGTGGCCTGTTTTGGCTTCATCATCTTCATTCACGAGCTGGGGCACTTCCTGGTGGCCCGGCGGGCCGGCATCCGCTGTCCCTACTTCGCCATCGGCTTCGGCCCCAAGCTGTTCAGTTTCCGCTGGAAGGCGACCGAGTTCTCGGTGCGCATCTTCCCCTTCGGCGGTTTCGTGCAGATGGAGGGGGAGGAGCCCGGCCAGACGGGGGAGGATTCCTGGCACGGCCAGATGGCCCACTTCCTGGGCGAGGCCACCTTCCCCGCCAGACCGGCTCAGCTGCTGGCCTATCTCGACGAGCTGAAGAGCCGCAATTCGGACATGGTGCTCTCGCCCGAGAATCAGGCTCGTTTCGACGAGGTGCGCGAGCACGTCCAGTTCTCGGCCAATCGCTCTTATGCCGATCTGAGCGACCTGGAGGGCAACTTCAACCACAAGTCCATCCCGGCCCGCATCGCAGTGGTGCTGGGCGGGGTGACCATGAACTTCATCTCGGCCCTGCTCTTGTTCTGGTTCGTGGGGCTGGTGTGGGGCGTGGCCAACGCCGCACCGGTGGCTGAGCCACGGGTCAACGAGGTGATGAAGGGCGGGCCGGCCGAGGCTGCCGGGATCAAAGCCAAAGATACCATCGTGGAGGTCCAGCGCCGGCCCATCGTGACCGGTCAGGAGATGATCGAGGAGATCGGGCGCTACCCCGGTGAGCCGATCACTGTCAAGATCAAGCGCGGCAACGCCACCATCGATTACGAGGTCGTGCCGAACGTCAGCGTGGGTCGGGTGATGTTCAAGCCCGACGGCTCCGGCGTCAAAGTCATGGCGCCGGGCGAGAGTGCCTTCAAGGACGGTGATCGGGTGACTCAAGTCAACGGTCAGTCCTTCCAGGGCCTGGCGGGATTCGTGGCGCTGGTGCGCCAGCTGGCCCCGGCCGAGCAAGAGAGCAAGCTCACCTTCTCCGTCGAGGGCCGCGGCCCGGTCGAGCTCAAGGGCAAGCTCAAGCCCGAAGGCAAGATCGGCGTCATTCCCGGCTCGCCCATGCACATCGTCATCGTCTCCACGGCCATCGGGCTGGTGACCGAGGTCGCGCCCGGCAGCCCCGCCGCCAGCGCCGGACTCAAGCCGCAAGACCACATCCTGGCCGTGGACGGCCGCCACATCTTCGGCCAGGACGACCTGGCCGAGCTGCTCGGCCGCCTGGGCGGCCGCGAGGTGGACCTGGAGGTGCTGCGCCACGGCGAGGATGAGACGGTCACGCTGACCGTCCCGCCCGACGGCCTGGCCGGTCTGGGGATCAAGCTGCAGCCGGTGGACGCCGCCTTCGTGCTCAAGTACGGCGTCACCAAGCTCGGTCGGCTGATCATCCAACCCTACGAGATCATCTACGGATTGATGGCCCGCAAGATCGAGGCCAAGACCATCAAGGAGCAGACCGGTGGCCCGCTGATGATCATGGGCATGATCTTCGATGTCTCGGCCAGCGGTCTGCCCACCCTGCTCTTCTTCCTGGCCCTGCTCAACGCGGCTGTGGGCGCTTTCAACCTGCTCCCCTTCCCGGCTCTGGACGGCTCGCGCCTCTTCTTCCTGGTGGTGGCCGCCATCCGCAAGAAGGAGATCGATCCCGAGAAGGAAGCGCGCATCCACTACTACGGCCTGCTGCTGTTGCTGGGGCTGGTGGCGCTCATCTCGGTCAACGACGTGGGCCGCATCTGGTCGGGCACGCAGCTGGTGAAGTGAGCGGCCTGGTCACGCTGGCGCTCGACCATCCCAAGCGCCAGAGCGACCGACTCCGACAGGCGGTTGGCATCCTCCAGAAGGGCGGCCTGCTACTCGTTCCCACCGAGCTCGGCTATGTGCTGGCCGCTCGAGGCGACCGCCCCGAGACGGTGGACCGCCTGCTGGGCGAGCGCTGGGGCTATCCGGCCACGGTGCTGGTGACCGACCTGAGCCAGGTGACCCCGCTGGCGCGCTCGCTGCCGGCCGAGGCCACCCCGCTCTGCCAGGTGTTCTGGCCCGGCCCCCTGGTGCTGACCCTGGCCCGCGGCGAGAAAGCCGCCAACGAGCTTTCTTGCGGGCAGACCAAGCTGTCTTTCCTGGCTTCCTCGCATCCGCTGGCCCAGGCCATGGCCGAGCAGTGCCCCTTCCCTCTGGCCAGCGTGCCCGCCCGCCCGGGTGATGAGGAGCGGGCCCAGGGACGGCTGGAGTGGCGCGAGCCGCCACTGGGCCTCGAGCCCACCGTCCTGGACCTGACCTCCTCGCCCCCCCGCGTGACTTCGCTGGGCTTCGTGAGCGTGGAGGAGCTGACCCTGGCGATGGATGGCCGGCGTCCGCTCCTCTCCAGCGACGTGGCCACGCCCCAGCGCTTCACCCGCTATGCCCCCGCCGCCCGGTTGATCGTGGTCGAGGGCGACCCCGAGCGGGCCGCCCGCCGCATCAAGTTCCTGCGCGATACCTACGTGATGACCGAGAAGTGCTGCCTGCTGGTCACGCGCGAGTCGGCCGAGCGCTGGTTCGAGGGAGTGGAGGACGTGCGCGTGGTGGGTAGCCGCGATGATCTGCCGGGGCTCGCTCGCGAGTTGCAGGCCGCCCTGCGCGACATCGAGGCTCGCAGCGCCGCCTCGGTGGTGCTGGTGGAGGGGGTGGCCCGCGAAGGAGCGGGGATGGAGCTGATGGAGCAGCTCACCCGCTCGGCTCACCAGGTCATCAATACCGAGGATCCGGGCTTCGCCGGTCAGGCCGGCATGCAGCCTCGGCAACGCAAGCGATGAGCCTGCCTCGCGTGCTCTTCGTCTGCAGTGGCAACACCTGCCGCTCGCCCATGGCGGCGGCGCTAGCCGCCTTCCTGGAGCCTGCGCTGAAGGCTTCTTCAGCCGGTATCTCGGCAGTGCCCGACCAGAGCGCCTCGGAGGGCGCTCTGGAGAGCATGCGCGCGCGGGGGCTCGACCTGGGCGCCCACCGTTCGCGTCGCCTGGATTCCAAGCTCGTGGAGGAGGCTGACCTGATCCTGGTCATGACGCAGGCCCATCGCCAGACGCTGGCGGGCCTCTTCCCCTCGACCCGGGGACGGGTGGCCCTGCTCAAGGAATACGCCCGTCGGGGCGCCCAGGCCCTGGGCAGCCAGGACGGGGAGGACGTGGCCGATCCCTTCGGGCGCCCGCAGGGTGTCTACGACGCTTGCGCGGAAGAGCTGGCCGAGGCCCTGCGCGCCGCCCGCGCCCACTGGTCAGAGATGCCGGTGGGGTGATTCGGCTGGCGCTCGGCTGAGCTGCGGGAATCGTCTCAGCGCAACGAGAAACTGGTAAGCATGGACGAGGCGGATCGGCGGATCGCCACAGAATTCGCGCGGCGCGTCCGCGGGCTGGTCGGTTCGCGGCTTCGCGAAATACGAGTCTTCGGCTCGCGGGCCCGCCAGGATGCTCGCCCCGATTCAGATCTGGACATCTGGGTTCTCCTGGATCGAGAAGACCGTCAAACCCGCGCCGACATCCTGGAAATTGCCGACGACCTGGTCGCCGAAAATGGCTATCGGACAGTCCCTTCGCCTCTGGTCATGGGTGAGGAGAGATTCGGCCGCCTGGTCGCACGCGAAGGCCGACTGGCGCGGGATGTCTTGACCGAGGGCATTTCGATTGACGTCTGAGAACAAACGCCTGAACGTCGCCAGCGCCTGGGTCAAGGTAAAAGACAGCCTGGCTGCGGGCGATCTCTTGCTGGAGAACGGTCTCTTTCGCGACGCGGTGAATCGCTTCTACTACGCCTGTTTTCACGCCGCAAGCGCGGCCCTCTTGAGCCGGGACAGCGAGCCCAAGACGCACTCCGCAGCACGCAGTGAGCTCCATCGCCTCATTGTCGAGCCAGGCCATCTCGACCGCTCCTATCTCAAGACTCTGGCGAACCTGCAGAAAGACCGGGAGGATTGCGACTATGATCGAGACTACATCGTCACCGAGGCGGCCGCTCGGGCCGATGCCGCCGACGCCCACGGGTTCTGCCAGGCTGTAAGCCAATTCTTGCAACTGGAAGGCTGGCTGGCTTAAGGGCCGGGTCTGCTCGTCGTTCGGATTCCCATTTCAGGATTTGGGCAAATTCAGACCGGTGCCCGGGGGAGAAGAGGGGAGCCCTTCCCGACATCAGGACAGGACCTTGTCCAACCGACCGCCAACCCCCCGTTCGTGACCACCGAATGGAACGCAGCCGGCTACCACCACGTCAACGCCCTCCAGAAATGGCTGGCCGATGAGAGCCTGGCCCGACTGACCCTCCAGAACGCCGACCGGGTGCTGGACGTGGGCTGCGGCGATGGACGGGTAACGGCCGAGCTGGCCCGACGGGTGCCTCGGGGCGAGGTGCTGGGGGTTGATCCCTCCCACCAGATGGTCGATTACGCCCGCAAAACCTACCCCGAGCCCAATCTCCGCTTTGAGGTGGGCGATGCCCGCGAGCTGCGGCTCGACAGCCGATTCAACCGACTGGTCAGCTTCAACGCGCTGCACTGGGTGCCCCGGGCCGATTTTCCGGCCACCATGAGCTCGCTGCGCCAAGCACTGGAGCCCTCGGGCAGCGCCCACCTGCGCTTCGTGGGCTTGGGCTCGCGCCAGTCGCTCGAGTCGGTGGCCAGCCAGGTGGCCAGTGACCACGCAGCCCCCTTCACCCACTTCACCCCCGACGAGTTCCGCCAGCTGGCCGGCCAGCATGGCTTCCGGGTGGATCAGCTCGAGTTGCTCGACCGCCACTGGGACTTTCCCTCCCGCGAGGGATTCGTATCCTGGGCCAGGGTGACGTTCGTGGAGTGGACCAGGGATCTGCCCGAGGCTGACCGGGAGGTCTTCATCCAAGAGGTGCTCCAGCGCTATGAGGAGGTGACCGGAGTGCCCAACCGCTTCGCCTTCTACCAGATGGTCAGCCAGCTCAGCTGACCAGATCGATGCGGTCCACGGTGCGCAGAACCGTCCCGTCTTCCAACTGCAAGGCTCCGTCGCCTGCAAAGCCCACGGCCACGGCTTCGTGCTCCTGCCCCTCGCTCAGGTAACGCACCCGCGAGCCCACCATCGGACAGCGGAGGCGCAGCTCGTCGAGGAAGCTCTCCAGTCCCTCGCGCTCATAGCGGTCAAGGTAGGTGCTCAGCGAGTTGAGCACGGCCTGGAGCTGCTGCTCCAGGTCGATTTCGTGGCCGAGCTCCAGGGCCAGGCTGGTGGCCACCAGCTCGGGAGGGAAGTCGCTGTTGTTGGCGTTCAGGCCCACCCCCACCAGGGCGAACTCGCAGCCCGAGCCCGACAGCCGGCTCTCCACCAGCACCCCTGCCAGCTTGCGCGTTCCGCAGTAGAGGTCGTTGGGCCAGTGCAGCTGCCAGTCCACGCTCAGGGCGCTTCCCACGCCCAGGGCCGCCACCAGCGACAGTCCTTCGATGTGGGGAGGGCGGAGCAACAGGGTAAACCACAATCCCCCACCCGGGGAGTGCCAGCGATTGTCGCGCCGGCCGCGGCCGGCGGTCTGCTCGCCGGCGACCACCACCAGTCCAGCCGGGACGCCCTCCTGGGCCCTCTCGTAAGCCAGGCGGTTGGTGGAGTCGAGGCTAGCGTGTCGTTCCAGATTCCAGTTCATGGTATTGGCTCCTGACTGGAGGAGGCTATCCTCCGGAATGCGAATCCGGTTTTTAGAGAAAGGTGTTGTTGCCCGTTGAAGAGGGGAGAGTTCATGTCCGTATACAAGATGCTTGAAATCGTAGGCACCTCAAAGGAGGGCTACGAGCAAGCGATTCGCGAGGCGATCGAAAAGGCCGCCCGCACGGTTCGGAATATGAGCTGGTTCGAGGTGATCGAGCAGCGGGGCACGGTGATCGACGGCAAAGTCGGCGAATACCAGGTCAAGCTGAACGTGGGCTTCCGCATCGACGACTGAGTGCGTCGGTCAGCCAGCTCGAAAGCGGCCAGGCGCACAGCCTGGCTTCTTTCTTTCATGGGACTTCGGGAGGTGCAGGGACTTCGGGAGGGGATACGGGAGCGACGGGGGTGACGGACACGACCGGCTCGATGAGCTCTTTGTTGGCCCGCACGTAGCAGTTGAGCGGATTGCCCTTGCGGTCGCGCACCCGCATCCAGCAGTTTCCCTGGCTGTCTTTCGCGTTGCTCAGCACCTCATCGGCCCCACCTCGCCCCACGTCGGCCTGCAGGAAGGTGCCGGGGGCAAAGCCGTGGACAACTCGCGAGTCGGGGTTGGGCTCGGTGTGCCCTTTCGTGTAGGCCAGAACCTTCCACAGCGATCCGGCCATTTCCGGGCTGCGCACTTCACCCAGCATCAGGTTGGAGCCATCCCAGTTGTTCTGCTCGTAGTCGCCGCGGTCGTTGGGCTGGGCCAGGGAGGCGGCCACGGTGAGGGCCAGGAGTATCATCGTCAAGCGCTTCATGGTCGGCGACTTTCGTTCGCCAGGCCCCGTCCCCTGCGCCCCCCACTTCCCCCCACGCCCCCCACTTTCTCCCCCAAACAAAAAAAGCGCCCGAAGGCGCTCCTCTCAACTCGAAGGCTTAGAAGTCGTCCACTTCCACCTGCAGCCCCTGGCCGCGCAGGTAGCGAGCCACCTTCTGACAATCGTCCTTCTCGCCTTCGAAGCACACGGCCCGGCCGGTGGTGTGGGCGGTGAGCATCACCATCTCGGCGCACTGCAGCGAGCAACCCGTGGCCTTCTGCAGCCAGAGCACCACGTCGTCAGCTTTGTGCACGTTGTCGTTGTAGAGTATCACCCGCCAGTTGCGCTGGGGCTTGGCTTTGCTTTCGGTGATCTCTTCGATGACCGGGAGGGTCGGGACCATGCTTTTCACACCCTTTCTAGCAAGTTGTTCAAGATTTTTTAATGAAGACTTTTCGATCTTATCCACAACATCTTGGGGTCTGGTCGTGGAATCCCTCTACCGGTTGTGGTTTTCGTCCCTCCATGTGGCCTCGAAAACGGCCCGGTTACGCCAAAAAGTAATATTGACAGTCTTTCTACCATACCCCTATAATGGGGGTGCGATGTGGGAGAAAGTGGAGGACGGTGGTAGGTAGTGGAGGAGACCCACTACCTCTTTTCCGGAACCTATGAGCATTCGTTGGATGACAAAGGCCGTCTGACGATACCTTCCTCCTTTCGCAAGGACTTTATGGATGGCGCAGTCTTGCGCAAAGACAAGTCTGGGTGCGTGGAGATTCTTCCTCGCTCCGCATGGAACCTTTTTCTAGAAAAGCTTCGCGGCATCTCGCGAACCGATGCCAGAGCCCAGCGATGGGTCACGCATCAGCTCGCAGGGGCGCTGCAGACCGAGCTCGACAAGCAGGGCCGCGTTCTGCTTGGCAACGACATGCGAACCCATGCCGGCCTCCAGGGAGGCACGGTGGTGGTGACCGGAGCCCTCGATCGCCTCAAGGTCTGGAGCTCCGAGCGGTGGACCGAGTTTGAGGCCGAGGCCGATGCGGAGGATCTGGATGAATATGTCAACCAAAACTACCAAATCTAAGCTGTCTGACTCCAAGTTTCCGCTCAAGTTGGGCTTGCCCCCCACGCCTCCCTGGCGTCGACGCGTGCCGGCTCCCGGGCCGGGCTCGGGCGCAGGTCGCAAGGTCGGCGTGCAGTTGACCGTGGTTCAGGGCGGCCAGGCCACCTGATTTGACCTATCACGTCCCGGTGTTGCTCAAGGAGGTCGTGGACCTGCTCGAGCCTCAACCGGGCGATGTCGCGGTAGATCTTACGCTCGGAGGAGGTGGTTACGCCCAGGCCATTTTGGACAAGCTGGGAGCCGGGGGGAAGTTGATCGGCATCGACCAGGACGAGGATGCTCTGGCGGAGGCCGGTCATCGACTGGGAGGCTACCCGGGATTTACGGCCGTGAAGGGCAATTTTGGAGACTTCAGCGAGTTGCTCGACGAGCGAGCGGTAGGGGAAGTGAACCGGTGTGTTCTGGATCTGGGAGTTTCCTCGCACCAACTCGATCAACTCGAACGAGGCTTCAGCTTCCGAGGCGACGCTCCGCTCGACATGCGGATGGATCGCGCCGCCCCGGGCACCGCTGCCGACTTTCTGGCGGGGGCGGAGTGGGAGGAGCTGGTGCGTATCTTTCGAGAGTATGGTGAGGAGCGTTACGCCTCTTCCATCGCCCGAGCAGTGGTCCGCGAGCGGGAGAAGGCCCCCATCGAAACCACCGGACAACTCGTCCGGACCATTGAGGGGGCTGTTCCTGCCGCCGCGCGGAGGGGACCCATTCACCCCGCCACTCGCACCTTTCAGGCGCTGCGAATCGCCGTCAACCGAGAGCTCGAGCAGCTCGAAAGGGTGATTCCGCAGATCGTCGACCGGCTTGCGCCGGGAGGGCGACTGGCGGTGGTGGCCTATCACTCGCTGGAGGACCGGATCGTAAAAAAGAAGCTGCTCTCCTATTCAGGACGATGCGTGTGCCCTCGAGAGTTCCCGGTGTGCCGGTGCAACCCGATCAGAGTGCTGGACATCGTCACCAGAAAGCCGGTTCGTCCCGGCCCCGAGGAGGTAGAGCGCAACCCCCGGTCTCGCTCGGCGCGCTTGCGCGTGGCCGAGCGAGTTGGTCGAAACAATTGACACCAACTTCTTTTATTGGAGGGTTTACGTGGAATTTTTACGGCCGGCGCATCTGCCCAAGCCCCGCATGGAGAAGCGCCCCGTTCGGCCGGAGCTCATCCCGTGGTCCTATCCCTTGCTCGGTTTCGTGGCCGTGTCCATGCTCCTGGTTCTCTATCTCTGTCAGTTCGCCCAGATCGTCAGCTCGCAGTACAAGATGGTGGCGCTGAAGGAAACGCGTAAGACGCTTCTTCGCCAACAGCAAGACCTAGAGCTCTCGGTTCAGCGTTTGACTTCGCTGGAGAGAGTGGAGTCGGTCGCCACCAAACGCCTGGGGATGGTGCTGCCGGAGCTGCGCGAAACGCTGGACGTGGGCATCTATGCTGCCAAGCCGCGAGACCTCGCGGTCGTCTCTGACCATCCCTGATCGAGGCCAAATAAGCGTTCGACAGGGAATCTTGCTCGACTATTGAATCACGTTCAAGCTCAACCCCACGGAGGGAGGTCGCCATGGCTGGTTGGTCAAGTCGCACCAGAAATCGTCTCATCGCGATGTTCTGGCTGTTTGCTTGTGCCTACCTGCTGGTGGGGCTGCAACTCTTCCGGGTGCAGGTTGTGGACCAGAAGCGTTTCGGTTCCATCGCCAGGGCGCAGCAGGAGGGCGATCTGGAGATCCCCGCCCTGCGTGGCGACATCCGTGACCGCAACAACATCGTTCTGGCCACCAGTCTGGCCCTCTACTCCGTGGCGGTGAATCCTCGCGAGGTGCGCGACCGGGCTGCGACCGCCAGGGCCCTGAGCGAGCACCTGCACAGGAGCGAGGAGGATCTGGGGCGGATCCTTGCGAGCGGCGCAACCTTCGCCTGGGCCGAGCGCAAGGTGGAAGACAAAATCGCCGAGAAGGTGCGCGAGTTGAAGTTGCCCGGCGTGTTCCTGCTCAAGGAGCCTAACGGTCGCCGCTTCTACCCCAAAGGACGGCTGGCCTCGCACCTTCTCGGCGCGACCGGCATCGACGATCAGGGTCTCGATGGACTGGAGGCGGCTTACGATCAGTCTCTGGGTGGGCGCCCGGGCCTGGCCCGAGTCTTCCTTGATCGCGATGGTTACGCGATGCCCGACGCCGCAACCCTGATTCGCCCGGTGCAAGAGGGACGCAACGTCGTCTTGACGCTGGACGAGACTATCCAGTACGTGGCCGAGCGTGAGTTGGCCAAGACCGTCAAAGAGTCTAACGCCAAGGGTGGCATCTGCCTGGTCATGGATGTGAAGACGGGTGAGATGCTGGCCTGGGCCATTGCCCCTGACTTCCCAGCCGACAAGTTCTCCGAGGTTCCGCCCGCCCTGCGCCGCAACCGGGCCATCACCGACCCCTATGAGCCGGGCTCGACCTTCAAGGTATTCACCATCGCGGCCGCCCTGCAGAACGGGGTCAAGCCCGACGACGTGTTCACCTCGGGCGGAGTGCTCAGCATCGGCGGCTGGACCATCCACAATGCTAACGACGGCCTGGATGCGGCCGGGGTGGAGACGGTCACCAGCATTCTGACCTATTCCTTCAACGTGGGCACCGCTTCGGTGGCCCTCAAGATCGGGCGCAAGGCTCTGGGCGAGAGTCTGTCAGCCTTCGGATTCGGACACCCCACGGGGGTCGATCTGGTGGGCGAGTCGGAAGGCATCGTCAACCCCTACAAGAGCTGGGCTGACATTGACCTGGCCACTACCTCCTTCGGTCAGTCGGTGGCGGTCACGCCTATCCAACTGATCTCCGGTATGCAGGCTATCGCCAATAACGGCGTCCGACTCAGGCCCCACGTGGTCAAGGCGGTGGTGGATGCTGAGGGGACCGTGCTCAAGCGTGTCGAGCCCAAAGAGTTGGGCCGGCCCATCAGCCCCGAGACGGCCCGTCAGATGCGCGACATTTTGCTCAATGTTTGTGAGAACGGGACGGGCAAGCGGGCCCGCATCCCTGGTTATCTGGTGGGCGGGAAGACTGGCACCGCCCAGGTGGTCGACAACGGGGTCTACGCAGGAGGACGCTACACGGCGTCATTCCTCGGGTTGGCCCCGGTGGACAACCCCCGCATCGTCGTGCTGGTCAAGATCGAGGAGCCTACCCCGGTTTACTGGGGGGGCGTGATCGCCGCTCCCGTCTTCCACAACGTCGCCAAGGAGGCGTTGTGGAAGCTGGGGGTTCGACCGAACCAGAAAATCGTCGAGGAAACGGCAGCCCTCGAGTGAGTCTACGGAGGAGGTCCATTCGGTGAGCAAAGACATCGAGCAGTTTCTGGAAGACTTCCTGGGACATCCGGTCCCACGCCCCAAGCGGCCCGCGGCCGAGATCATGTGGTCGGGCACGGTGCCCTCCTTCCAGGGGCCACGCCTGGACGTGTCCCGTAAGGGCAAGAAGCGGTGGGTGACTCGCCTGCACCAGAAGCCCGACCTGCGGCGCTTTACAAACCAGCTTCCCATGCTATAATGGCGAGGATTTTTCCTCCAGACCGATAGGTAAGAACGCAATGATATCAACGTTTCCCGGGAAAGGGGTCGGCGGATGACACTGGATGAGATGGCTCGATTGTTGAATGGAAGTCAACCTTCGGGCCTCCCTGCCGTCCCGATCGAGGGGCTGGCTTACCACTCCCGGGCAGTGCGCCCGGGAGATGTGTTTGTGTGCATCCCCGGCAGGCAGGTTGATGGGGCTCGCTTTGCGGGCGAGGCCATCGCCCGGGGGGCGGTGGCCCTGATCGTCGAGCCGGGAGCCCTGGTTCCGGCCGAAGTGCCCACGCTGCGCGTCCAGGACTCCCGCAAGGCCCTGGCTCGCCTTTCCGCCGAGTTCAACGGCCGCCCGGCTGATTCCATGCTGGTGATGGGCGTGACCGGCACCACTGGCAAGACCACCACTACCCACTTCTGTGAATCCGTGCTCAAGGCCAAGGGGCTCAATCCAGGAATGATCGGCTCCATCCATGCCAAAGTGGGCGATACCACCCGCTTGCTGGCCAATACCACCCCCGAATCGCTCGAATTGCACGGTCTGCTCGCCGACATGCGCAAGGCAGGGCAAGACTCGGTGGTCATGGAGGTCACCTCCCACGCCCTGGCCCTCGACCGCGTGCACGGTATTCACTTCGACCTGGCCGTCTTCACCAACCTCAGTCGCCACCATCTCGACTTTCACGGCAACCTGGAGAGCTATTTCCGCTCCAAGCTCAGGCTGTTCCAGAACCTGGGCACGCGCGAGCGCCGGCTGTGCCCGCCTTTCGCCGTGCTTAACCTGGACGACCCCTATACCCCTCGCATCGTGCCCTCCCTGCGCGTGCCCTACATCACCTACGGATTGCACCGCGACTCTCATGTGCGGGCCGAGGAGATCGTGGCTCACCCGGGTGGGGTCAATTTCCGGGTGATCACGCCGCTGGGTCAGAGGCGGGTTCACCTTAAGCTCTCGGGGCTCTTCAACGTGGCCAACGCCCTGGCTGCCATCGCTGCCGGGCTGGCCCAGCGGGTCGAGTTGGAGGACGTTCTGCAGGCCGTGGAGTCGGTCACCGGCGTGCGAGGACGCTTCGAGCTGGTGCGAGAGGGTCAGGAGTTCACCACGGTGGTCGATTACGCCAGCACTCCCGATGGGCTGCGCAGCGTGCTCGAGTCGGCCCGGCCGATCACGCCGGGGCGCGTAATTCTGGTCTTCGGTTGCCCTGGAGAGCGCGATCGCGGCCAGCGCCCCCTGATGGGCGAGATCGCCGGCCAGCACGCCGACGTGGTCGTGCTCACCTCGGACAACCCACGCTCGGAGTCGCCGGCCTCCATTCTGGCCGATATCCGGCGGGGTGGGATTGGCACTCCCGCTACCTGGGAAGTGGAGCTCGATCGTGGCCTGGCCATCAGCCGGGCCGTGGCCATGGCCCAGCCGGGCGACACCTTGCTGATCACGGGGCGCGGTCACGAGACCCACCAGATTTTGCGCGACGGCGCGGTTCCCTTCGACGACCTGGAGGTGGCTCGTCAGGCCGTCCGCCTGCGCCTCAATCGCTCCGGCAAGCGCGAGCGCCGCAATGCTTCGTCCGCCGTATGGACCGAGCGCCGTCGCCCCACCTCGGCCGAGATGCCCGCGCTCCTGCGCGACCCTCGATAACACCGCATTCAATACCAAAGGAAATCAATGCTACCATTCAGGTTGAATAAAATTCAGAAGAGGCGGGAGTGATGCTCAGCCTCACGCCGCTGGCCCTGGCGCTGCTCACCGGGTTCGGATTCACCCTGGTGAGCATGCCCTTTTTTATCGCCTGGATGCGCCGGCTCAAGTTTGGTCAGGCCATCCGCGAGGAGGGCCCAAAGAGCCACTTCGACAAGGCTGGCACCCCGACCATGGGAGGAGCGGTCCTGGTATTGGGCGGTTTGCTGGGCACCCTGTGGAGTAGTTTTACGCCCGCCCTGGTCATGCTGTGGGTACTCATCCTGGGCGGCGCGGCCCTGGGCGCCAAGGACGACCTGGCCAAGGTGATCAAGCGGCACAACGCCGGCCTTAAGCCTCGTCACAAGCTCGTTCTGCAACTCGGACTGGGACTTCTGGCCGGGCTCTACCTGGTGTTCGTGGCCAAAGAGACCCGGCTGGTCATCCCCGGCTGGGGCTCGATCGACAGCGCTCTTCTCGTGCTGGCCCTGTCCTTGCTGGTGGTGAGCGCCACCACCAACGCCGTCAACCTGACCGACGGGTTGGACGGGCTGGCCGGCGGCACCGTCAGCGCCTCGCTGCTGGCCTACTTGTGCATCGCCCTGGCGGTGGGCCGGCCCGAGTTGGCCCTCAGCTGCGCCGCCCTGATCGGAGCCTGCCTGGGATTTTTGTGGTTCAACTGCTACCCTGCCCGCATCTTCATGGGCGACACCGGCTCGATGGCCCTGGGGGCTGCCCTGGCCGGCCTGGCGCTGCTGACCCGGACCGAGTTCTGGCTGCCCGTCATCGGCGGTGTCTACGTGGCCGAAACCCTGTCGGTGATGCTCCAGGTGAGCTACTTCAAGCTCACCAAAGGTAAGCGCATCTTCCGCATGAGCCCGCTGCATCACCACTTCGAGGCCACCAGCCCGGAGATGAAGGTCACCGTGCGCTTCTGCATCGCCTCGGCCCTGCTCGGCGCGGTGGGCGTGCTGGCCTTCCTGGGGGTGCGATGAAGGGCAAGCGGGTGGCCGTTCTGGGCATGGGCAAGAGCGGCATCGCGCTGGTGCGCGAGCTGAAGGCGCGTGGCGCGCTGCCCTTCATCAGCGACCAGCGCCCGCAAGAGCAGCTGCAGCAGGCTCTGGAGCAACTCCACGACGTTCCCCAGGAGACCGGCGGACACACTGACAAGGTGCTCGAGCAGGACATGCTCGTCATCAGCCCGGGCATCTCGGTCCACTCCCCCATCGTCCGGAAAGCCCTGGAGAAGGGGCTGGAAGTGGCCGGTGAGGTGGAGCTGGCCTACCGCTTCAGTCGCGCCCCCTTCGTGGCCGTCACAGGCACCAACGGCAAGTCCACCACCGTCACATTGATCCACCATATGCTCGAGCCCCGCAGCATCCTGGCCGGCAACATCGGCAACCCGCTGGTGGCTGAGGTGGGCGAGCTGGGCGAGGATCGCCTGGTGGTGGCCGAAATCTCGAGCTTCCAGTTGGAGACCACCCACCGCTTCCGCCCCCATGTGGCCGTGCTGACCAACATCGCCCCCGACCACCTTGATCGCCATGTCAGTTTGGAGGAGTACCAGGCCGCCAAGGCTCGCCTGTTCGCCTACCAGACCCCTCACGACTTCGCTATCTTCCCGGCCGACGACGCCCCTTCGCAGTGGGTCCTCGAGTGCCTAAAAGAGGGCCGCCTGCCCACCTGGCTGCCCGGCTTTCCACCGCCCGATGCCCCCGCTCGCCCGCAGGTGCTGGAGTTCTCGGCCACCCACCCGGTGGAGCGCGGGGCCTGGCTGCAGGACGGACAGATCGTGCTCAAGCTGCACGACCAACCGCAAGGCCTGTTTCCCTGGAGCTTTCCGGGTCTGTCCGGTCCCCACAACCTGCTCAACGCCCTGGCCGCCGTCTGCGCCGCCGGCGCTCTCGGGGTGCAGCCGGAGCAGATGCGCCGGGCTCTGGAAGGCCACCATCCCCTTCACCATCGCATGGAGGTGGTGGCCGAGGTGGGTGGCGTGCGTTTCGTGGACGACTCCAAGGCCACCAACGCCTCCTCGGTGGAGGCCGCCCTGGAGACCTTCGAAGGCCCTATCGTGCTGATCGCCGGGGGCAAGGAGAAGGGCACCGATTTCACCGAGCTCGGCCAGGCCATCGCTCGCCGGGTGCGCCACCTGGTGCTGATCGGCGAGGCCGCCCCCCGCCTGGCTCAGGCCGCCGAGCAAGCGGGTCTCAAGCAAATCCACCATGCAGGGCACGACTTTCCCCGAGCCGTTGAGACCGCCCGCAGCCTGGCCGAGCCCGGCGGCGTGGTGCTGCTCTCGCCCGCCTGCGCTAGTTTCGACATGTTCAAGAACGCCGAGGACCGGGGCGATCAGTTCCGCGCCCTGGTCCGTGGGAGGGTCTCATGAAAGCTGTCCGCCGGGTCTCCGAAGGGTGGATCCTGACCATCGCGCTCACCCTGGTGACGCTGGGCACCCTGCTGGTGTTCAGCTCCTCGGCGGTGATGACGGCCTCCTCTCCCGACTTTCGCAACGACCCCTACTTCTTTCTCAAGCGCCAGCTGATCTATCTGTGCGTGGGCCTGATCGCCATGATGATGGCCCGCAAGTTCGACCTCTTGCGCTATCGCTGGCTGACCAGTCTGCCTTTCACCCTCTGCTCCCTGACCTTGCTGGCGGCCGTGCTGGCGGTGGGCCCCGAGATTAATGGCGCCCAGCGCTGGATCTTGCTGGGCCCCTTCCAGTTCCAGCCGGCCGAGCTGGGGAAGCTGGCCATGATCTTCTACCTGGCCGACGCACTGGAGCGGCGCCGCGATCGGGTCACTTCCTTCGGCCGCCTGGTGCCGGCTCTGGCCATCTTCGGAGCCACCATGCTGCTGGTCGAGCTGGAGCCCGACCTGGGCACCGGCCTGGTCATCGCGGCCGTGTTCATGGGCATGCTATTCGTGGCCGGAGCCCGCGTCGAGCACCTGGGCGGGATGGCCATCGCGGGCGTGCTGGCTGTGTGCGCCATGATCCTGGCCAAGCCCTATCGCATGCAGCGCCTGGCTACCTTCCTCGACCCCATGGCCGACACCCAGGATTCCGGCTACCAGCTCTTCCAGTCGCTGCTGGCCCTGGCCTCGGGCGGCATCTGGGGTCAGGGCCTGGGGGAGAGCCACCAGAAGTACAACTACCTGCCCGAGATGCACACTGACTTCATCTTCGCAATCCTGGGCGAAGAGCTGGGGTTGATGGGCGGGCTGGCGGTGCTCACCCTCTTCCTCTGCTTTCTTTACAAAGGTTTCAAGGTGGCCGTCAACTGTCGGCGGCCTTATCTTCGCCTGCTGGCCGTGGGGGTGACCTTCCAGATCTCCTTCCAGGCCATCATGAATGTGGCCGTGGTCAGCGGGGCCATCCCCAGCACCGGCATACCCCTCCCCTTCATCTCCTATGGTGGCACTTCGCTTCTCTTCTCGCTGCTCAACATCGGCATCTTGCTCAACATCGCCGACTACAACAAGCGACAGCTGGACTTCCGAGACCGTCCTCAGAAAGAGCGGCGGCGCATGCGCCGAGGCTCCACCTTGTCGTCCTCCAATGAGGAGACCATCGGCTCGGTCTCCAAAGGCGATTGGGAGAAGCGGGCTGCCGGCAACCGCCTCAAGAGCGGCTCCTCAGGCAATCTGCCCAGACCCCCGATTGAGCCCGGGCTGGCCGATACTCCCGGCCGCCTGCGGCGCCGGGCCGAAGCTCTCGCCGCCCGGGGCCACCGCCACCGGGTGAGCTGAGCCCAGGTCGACCACCACCGGTAGGTGGTCCGAGGCCAGGCGGGCGGCGGCCGAGTCGTGCACGAAGGCAGCCGCCACGCCGCCGGCCAGGATGGCGGACAGGCGGAGCGCGTCCAGGCGAATGCCCCGACCGGGATGGCTGGCCACTTCCGGGGCCAGCGGATCGATGCCGGGCAGGGTCTTGAGCTCCTCGGCCTGGGGCGGGGCGTTGGCGTCCAGACCGACCACGTGGTGCTCGACCTGGAAGCGCTGCATGTCTTCGAGCACGATTTGCTTGAGCTCGGCCGCCTCGGCGCCGCGCACCTGGACGGCCAGCGCCTTCTTCTCGGGGGTGGTGGGGGCGAGATACCACGGGTCGGCCTTCAAGTGCGAGTTGTAGAAGCGGCCCTTCTGGCCGGGCAGTACCTCCACGCCAACCGAGGCCACGTCGCGGGTGAAGCGGCGCATCTGGCCCGCCACCAGGAAGGTGCGATCCACGTGGCTTTGGAGGTCTTCCAGCGGCCCGGTGGAGAGAAAGCCCAGGTGGTGATTGGTGGGATCGTTGGTGGCCACGAAAACGGCGTTCTGGTAGCCGGACTGCAGGGCCAGCTGGCGCAGATCTTGCTCGGAGGTCACCTCTTGCAGCGCTACCGTGGTGGTGAAGCCGTCTCCGCGCAGCTCGCCCAGCACCTCGGCGGCCCGCGAGAGCGTGGCAGGGCAGGCCACAGCGCTCTTGGCGGGGGCCCCCATCTTGCCCAGGTTGTAGCTCACGAGTCGGCTCACATAGGGAGAATACCGCCCGACTCTGAAAAAGGCCCGAAGCGCGCAGGCAAGAACGCTCGCCAGGTGGACAACCTCTCCGGCTGGCTTCCCTCCGCGCCGAGCTACGACGCCGGCTCGCAACCCCAGGCCGCGGCCGCGCGCACCGGCTTTCCTGCTTTGCGCCAGGCGGCCCGCAGCCTGCCCCTCAGAGGCAACTGCCTGCGGCTGGTCGATCTGGGCTGCGGCCAGGGGGCCAACTCGCTGGCCCCCGTGCAGCTGGCTCTCCAAGAGCTGCGCTGCCGGACCGCGCGGCCCATCGAGGTGGTGCACACCGATCTCGAGGGCAACGACTTCGGCGCCACCCTGCGTATGGCCAGGGGCTATCAGGGCCCGGCCATCTTCAGCGCGGCCCGGGCCGGCTCGTTTTATGAGCCGCTCTTTCCCCCCGCCAGCGTCCACCTTGCCTGGTGCGCGACAGCCACCCACTGGCTCAGCCGCGCTCCCGGACCGCAACCCGAAGCCCAGCGCTCGGGCCTGGCCCAGGCCGAGGCCCGCAGGCTCTGGAGCGAGCAGGCCCGTCAGGATTGGGAGCGCTGGCTGGCCTGCCGGGCCGGCGAGCTGGTCAAAGGCGGGCAGGTCGTCGTGGTGGGCAGCGGCACGGACCGCTTCGGTCGCACCGGGGCCGAGGGGCTGCTACGGATGGTGGACGACTGCCTGCCCGCGGGCCTGGTGCTGCCCACCTACCATCGCCGCCTGGAGGAGTGGCTGGCCCCGCTGGGCGGCGAGTTGGAGCTGCTGGAAGCCAGCGAGCCGCCCATGGCCGAGCCCTTCTGGGAAGCGTTTCAGCAAAGCGGCGACCGGCAGGCCTACGCCGACTCGGTGGTGAGCTTCGTGCTGTCCTCTCTGGCCCAGGCCGTGCTGGGTCCGCAGGCCCGCTTGCTTTTCGTGCAGAGATTGCGCGAGCGGGTGCTGGCCCGGCCCGAGCAGGCTCGCTGCCGCTGGTGGGTGATCGTCCTGCGTCTGCGCCGCCGCTGACCCTCCGCATGGACCGCACCGTGGACTACTTGAGGTCGCTGACGCCGTAGGTCTTGAAGGGCGGGATGTCTTTCAGCTTGCTATCGGCGGTGGCCAGGGCGTCGAGGCCATGCTCTGCCATCACCGCAAGCAAGGCGGCATCGTTGGTCAGCAACCCGTAGGAAAGGCAGTACCAGCTCGTACTCTCGACCGCCTTCCGACTTGTGTCGAGCAATGTGATTCCCAGCCGCGTCAGCAGACTGAGGTCGCGGTAACACTCTTTGAGCGCCCGGACAGATTCAGGGAGCTCGCTGAGCCGACGCGCGGGGTTCGTCCCGGTGATGAGGCCGGTCGCTCGGCCCTCGATCAGCATGAGCTGGTGTAAGACTTCAAGCGCGACATGAGCAGGCATGAAGCCGAACAGGTCCAGGTGCTCGCACCGCTCGACGAAGTTCGTGCATTGCTCTGACTGGCCCGTAAAGTGATAAACGGCCACATTGGCGTCAACAGCAACACGCGTTCCCGGCTTCAAATCATCAATGGTCGTAAGGGTCGTCCTCCATAATGGTCTTCACGTCTCGAGCGCTGATCTTGTACTTTCCGGCCGTCTCGCGCGCAAGTGAAACTCCGTCGCGTCGGCGATGACTCAAGTAAAGCTCGAGCGCTTCTTCCAACATGTGACTGATGCTGCGCCCCTCGACCTGGGCTGCCTGCTGGACACGCCGATAGAGCTTCTCATCGAGCACTGTTCCCACTTTAACCTTCGCCATCGACCCCAGATTGCCAGTGTTCTAGAGAATTGTCAAGCCTTCTAGAAAGTGTTCTCCAAGACATCCCGGTTCCCAGTCCTGACTCAATGGCGAACAAGTTTTCCGAAAATGAACCGCCGGTTCAGAAATCGAAACAAGCAAGACCGCAACGACGCGCACTCAGAGCCTAGCATCGAACACGAGCCCGAGTCGTCTGCGCCGTCGCTGATGGAAGGACCGCTCCTGAAACAATTTGTTTACCGATTTCACAAATCGCTAACACACGCCGCGAGCCAAAGCCTCTCCGGGGCGGTATCATCAAGCTCAAGAACCTTTCGGGAGGCCCGATGTCCGTCGAGAAAGTCAAGAACGTCACCCAGACCCGCGAGTCCAGCCAGGGCTCGGCCCAGGTTGGCAAGCTCCAGGGAGCCGCCGCCAAGCGGGCCGAGGGGGTCCGCTCGAGCTCGGAGAGCTCCGAGGTCTCCCATCGTCGTCCCGCACAAAAGGCGGAGGGCGCCCGGGAGAGCAATCAGGGACTGCACGCGCAGTGGAAAGGCCTGCTCGACGGCAAGAAGGATGCGGATGTGGGCTCGATCCCCTTCTTTGCTCACTTCCTCGAGGGGCAGGAGAAGGGCCCCGGGGCCCAGACCGATCGCTACCCGTCCGATAACGACAACACGGGCCTCAAACCTCCCGGAAGCGAGACCGTGACCCATCGCTATCCCTCCGACAGCGACGCCGACACGGGAATCGAGCCGCCGGGGGGAGGAGCTGTGACTCTTCGCTACCCCTCCGACAGCGATGCCGATACCGGGATCAAGCCTCCCGGAAGCGAGATGGTGACCCATCGCTATCCCTCCGACAGCGACGCCGACACAGGAATCGAGCCGCCTGGGGGAGGAGCCGTGACCCTTCGCTACCCCTCCGACAGCGACGCCGATACCGGCATCGGCCAGAATCCCCCCATCGACCGGGTGACCATGGCCTATCCCTCCGACAGCGACAAAGATACGGGCATCGGCACGCGCCCGCCCACCGAGGTAACGCTGGCCTACCCCTCCGACAGCGATAAAGACTGCGGCTGCCGGGGCGTGCTGGAGGTCTGACGGTTTACCTGTCGGGCTCGACCAGGCCTCCCCCGAGACGGTAAGCTGACAGGGCCGGGACGGCCCTCGGGCATCCTCATCAGGAAGTTCTTTCTGGTGAGGTCAGCATGCTCGCAGCAGTTTCTCCGGTCCGTCTCTATGCTTCTCAACCGCCCGCTCCCGAGGTCCAGGACCTGTTCCGTCCCGAGCCGCCTCCCGAGCCGGAGGCGCCGCCGGCCGACCCCGAGCCCTCCGTCTTCCCCGTAGCCCTGTCGGCCCTGGCCGGCACCGCGGCGGGAGCCGCCGTCGGAGCCGGGGTCGCGCTTCTTACCGGAGGCCTGGGAGCGGTGCTGGCCATCGCGCTGGCGGCCTGTCCGAGCGTGGTGGCGGCAGGGCTGGCCGGGGCCCTGGCTTCGGTGACCGAGAAGGAGGGGCTGCAACTATTGGCCGGCGGATTGGTGCTGGTGGGGGGATTGGTGGGCGCCGGGCTCATCGGCGCCGCGGGCGGCTTCCTGGTGACCCTGGCCGTGCTGGGGGGGCTGACCGGGATGGCCGTGGGGGCCATGGTGGGGGCCGTTCGGCAGGAAAACGAGCAGTTTCGCCAGCGCGAGCAGAATCGGCCCCTGCACGAGAAATACCGTCAGGACAAGCGCCGCTACGATCAAGAGGTGCAAGCCTACAAGCGGGAGCTGAAGGCCTGGCAGGCCGCTCGGCCGGAGACCTCCGACCCGGGTCGGCTACACGAGACCGACGCTCACCTGGTGGTGAACGGCGTGGTGGTCAAGAAGCGGGAGGTCTGACCCCGCGCGGACGGGAACAAGCCCCGCGTGAGCGTGCTGATCGTCACCTGGACGGGCGAGAACTCCTCGGTGAGCCACGTGACCCGTCTTCTGGCCGAGCGCGGGGTGGAGGTGGTGCGCCTGGATACCGACCGCTACCCGCAGGAGGTGCGCCTCAGCACCGAGTACGGCGCCGGGATCGAGCGCCGAAGCCGTCATCTCGACCGGGTGGAGGCCGTCTGGTATCGCCGCTTCCGAGCCGCCAACCGCTTGAGCGAAAGCCTGGGAGACACCCGCGAGGCGTGCTACAACGAGTCACGCCAGACTCTGTGGGGGAGCATCCTCAGCCTGCCCTGCTTCCAGCTCGATCCGCTCCCGGCCGTGCGATTGGCCGACTATAAAGAGCTGCAGATCCGCTGGGCCCTGGAGGAGGGCCTGGAGGTGCCCCGCACCCTCTTCAGCAACGATCCCGATAGCGTCCGAGGCTTTTACCGCGAGCTGGACGGCCGGGTGGTCACCAAGATGCAGTCGCAGTTCGCCATCTACCGCGGAGGCGAGGAGCGGGTGGTCTTCACCAGCCGGGTCAAGCCCGAGCACCTCGACAAGCTCTCGGGCCTGGAGCACTGTCCGATGATCTTTCAAGAGCTGGTGGAGCGCAAGCTGGAGCTGCGCACCACGGTGGTGGGCGAGCGACTCTTCACCTCGGCCATCGACGCCTCCCGAGCCCCCGAGGTGGACTGGCGCCGCGACGGGGTGGGGCTGATCGACTCCTGGGAGCCCTACGAGCTCCCGCCAGGCACCGCCCAGGCGCTGCTCCGGCTGGCCAGCCGCTTCGGCCTGAACTACGTCGCCGCCGATTTTATGGTGACACCCGAGGGCCGGCACGTCTTCCTCGAGATCAACGCGGCAGGGGAGTGGTTCTGGTTGCAGCGCATCCATCCCATCGCCGAGGCGGTGGCCGAGGTGCTGGCCGAGCCCGCCCGGCGGCGCGTGAAGAATATCCTTCCTTCTGCAGGCCCGTAAGCTGGCCCCCCCGAAAGTCGCTTCAATGCGGTTGAGCGACCGGGTAGCTCTGGTGACCGGAGGCGGCCGCGGCATCGGCGCCGCGGTGGCTCGCTCTCTGGCTTGCGAAGGCGCCCGCGTGGCGGTGGCCTCCCGCACCCTGACCGAGATCGACGAGGTGGCCCGCGAGCTCACTCAAGCCGGCAGCCAGGCGGTGGCCGTGCAGTGCGACGTGGGCCGTCCCGAGGAGATCGCCTCGGCTGTGGCCCACGTGATCGAGGAGTTCGGGCGCATCGACATCCTGGTCAACAACGCCGGCATCGCCTCCTCGGCCTCGCTGGGCTCACAGAGCCTGGAGGAGTGGGAGCGCATCTTCCGCGTCAACGTCACCGGTACGTTCCTGTGCACCCAGGCCTGTCTGCCGGGCATGCTCGAGCGGGGCTGGGGCCGAGTGGTCAACGTGGCCTCGGTGGCCGCCCTGGGAGGCGCGAAGTACATCTCCGCCTACTCGGCCTCCAAGCACGCCGTGCTCGGATTCACCCGCTGCGTGGCCCTGGAGGCGGCCAGCCGGGGCGTCACCGTTAACGCCGTCTGCCCTGGCTATGTGGATACCGATCTTACGCGGGCCTCGGTGGCCCGCATCATGGACAAGACCGGCATGAACGAAGGCCAGGCCGTTCAGGTGCTTTGCAAGACCAATCCCCAGAACCGGCTGCTGACCTCCGAAGAAGTGGCCCACGCCGTGCTCGTGCTCTGCCTGCCCGAGTCGGCCGGCATCAACGGCCAGGCTCTGGTGCTCGATGGCGGGGGATTCGTGGGATGAAGGATCCTCATCCTCGCCGGGCAAAGCTCTCCCCTGTGAAGCGCTGGAGGGGGGTCGCGTGATGACCTCGCAGCCGGCCCAGTCTCTGGTGGACAAAGCCATGGCCCTGACGCAGGAGGGCAAGCCCGACGAGGCGCTGCCCCTGCTCGACGAGGCCCTGGCCGCGGACGCTGCCTACTGGCCTGGCTGGCTTCATCGCGGCTATGCCCGGGCGCATGCAACCCGCTTCGAAGAGGCCGTTTCCGACTGGGAGAAGGCCCTCGAGCTTGAGCCCAAGCTACCCATGAAGCTGCAGACCTCGGCTCAGGCCGCCGCCCACCGCAAGCTGACCGAGAGCTCGCTGGAGCAGTTCCGCTGGGAGCTGACGCTGGCTCCCGAGAATGCTCGCCTCAACCTGCTCTATGGCCGGGCCCAGCGCGTTTTTGGACGGCTGAGCCAGGCGCTCGAGTCGCTCGGGCAGGTCTCTCCCCACGACCCGGCTCATCTCGACGCCCTCGAGCTGGCCGCCCGCATCCTGCGGCAGCTAGGCCAGAACGAGCAGGCCCTCAAGACCTGGCAGAAGGTGTTGCAGTCGCGGCCTGACTCGGTGGAGGTGAACTACGAGCTGGGCAGCCTGGCGCACAAGTCCAACGCCCTGGCGTTGGCCCTGCGCCACCTGGAGAAGGTCGTCACCCTCAAGAGCGAGCACCTTCCGGCCTTGCTCGCCCTGGGTGAGATCTACCTCAAGCAGGGACGGCATGACCTGGCCGAAGACCGGCTGCAGAAGGTGCTGCGATTGCAGCCCGACAACCCGAGCGCGCTGGCCGGCCTGGCCGGATGCCGCCAGGAGCAGTATCTCTTCGATGAGGCGCTGGGCTACTACAAGCGGGCCGTGGAGGCCGACCCCAAGAACCCCGAGCTCCACTTTCGCCTGGGCTTTCTAGCCCTGCAGCTGGGCAATCTCGAGGCTGCCGTGAGCGCCCTGGAGAAGGGGTTGGAGCTTCGCCCCAACGACGCCGAGGTTCTCTTCAGCCTGGCCAAGGCCTACGAGCAGAAAAACGACCTGCAGCGCGCCAGCGAGTATTACACCGATACACTGCGGGTCAATTCGCGAGCCGATCACGCGGCCTACAACCTGGGCCTGGTGTTCGAGGCCATGGGCAAGCTCGAGGAGGCCATGAATGCCTTCCGCCGGGCCAGCGAGATCAAGCCCAACGAGCCTCACTACCTCGAGCGCCTGGCCGCGGTCGCCTCCCGGGCCGAGGATCACGATACCGCCAGCGACGCCAGTCGGGCCGCGGTGCGCTCGGCCCCCGACTCGGCCGACTCGCGTCTCAACCTGGCTCGAGTGCTGCAGCGTCAGGGTCGCCAGGAGGAGGCCATGGAGGCCTTCCGCCAGGCTCTGGCTCTGAATGCGAAGTTCAGTGCCGAGATCGAGAAGGATGCCCAGGCCGCCTTCGAGCGGGGAGCCGACGAGCAGGCTATGGACTTCTACCGCATGCTCGCCGAGACCGAGGGCTGGCAGGCCTGGGCCTGGGAGGGGATCGGCCGGGTGATGGCTCGCCAGGAGAAGACTCTGCTGGCGATGGACTTTCTTTACAAGGCGGTGGTCGCCGAGCCGTCCCGCCTGAGCGCCCTGCGAGAGCTGGGAGCGATCTGCCTGGCCAATCAAGAGCCCGCCCGGCTGCTGGAGGCCATCCGCGAGGTGCTGGTGCGTCAACCCGCCTATGCCGAGGTGGAAGGCTTCGTGGGAGTGCTGCTCGAGCTGTGGAGTGGAGCTGACTTGCCGAGTTTGGCCTTGCTGCTAGCGGACAGTCTGCACAGCCAGCTCGGGGGCGATGCAGGGGCCCGCGACGAGGCCGCTCGCATCTACCTCGAGCACGCCCGGAAGCTGGAGTCACAGGGGGATATCGATCGGGCCCGGGTTACCCTGGGACGGTTGCTTGAGCTCGAGCCTGCCCAGAGCGACGCGCTGGAGCTGATGAGCCAGTGGGCTGAGTCGGCCGAGGAGCCCGAGCGGGCTCCGGAAGGCTCGGTCGCCGAGGCGGTGGCCGAGGGCCCGGTGGGCGAGCCGGCCTTCGGATTCGAGCCGGTGGCCGAGGGTCCGGTGGTCGATCCGGTCAGCGAGCAGGCCTTCGGATTCGAGCCGGCGGCCGAGGGTCCGGTGGTCGAGCCGGTTAGCGAGCAGGCCTTCGGATTCGAGCCGGTGGCCGAGGGTCCGGTGGTCGAGCCGGCCAGCGAGCAGGCCTTCGGAATCGAGGCGGTGGCCGAGGGTCCGGTGGTCGAGCCGGCCAGCGAGCAGGCCTTCGGATTCGAGGCGGTGGCCGAGGGTCCGGTGGGCGAGCCGGCCAGCGAGCAGGCCTTCGGATTCGAGCCGGCCGAGGCCTTTGCATTCGAGCCCAGCCCAATGGAGGAAGCGCTCCAGTCGCCGACCGGGAGTCCGTTCGAGGCCTTTGACACGGTGATTGTGCCCCCGGCTCAGGAGGCCCGGACCGAGCAAGAAGCGTTCGGGTTTGAGCCGGCGCCAGCCCGGCCGGGCCCCTCGGTAGCTGATTCTCAAGACTTCGAGCCGATTCCGCTCGACCGGACCACGGCTGAATGGGAGGCGGAGCAGCCAGCTGCACCGAGCGACGCGCCCGAGGTCCCCGGGCCAGAGGTGGATTCGTCCAGGCTGACGGCGTCTCAGTTCGAAGGTTTCGAGATGGCAGTGGTCGAGGCCGAGCCGGAGACCAGGCCGGATGCTTCCGCGGACCGGGCCGAGGCATTCGCTATTTCTGAACCGACGACCGCTGAGGACCTGTCTGAGGCCGCGGCGACCGAGTCAGTCGAGCTGGCCGAGGCTCTCGAACCGGAACCGGCTACTGAGGCCGAGGCAGTCGAGTTGCCAGTGGCTCAGGTGGAGGCAGAGGCTCCCAGACCGGTTGCCGAGACCGAGACGGAAGCCGACACGACCGAAGAGGCCCCGACCACCGAGCTCGCGCCGCCAGACGCGCAAGAGCCTGCGGAGCCCGCTCACGAACCGCTCGAGACCGAGCGCGGAGAGGAATCTGCGTCCCCGGAGGACGCGCTTGAGGATGAAGAAGGAGACGCTATGATCGCATCGGAGCCGAGAATCGACGAGCGTTGGGGCCCGCTGGTGGGGGCCGTGCTCAAGTCCGGGGGGGCGCAGGAGCTACTCTTGAGCCTTCCGCGTCCTCAAGACACGCGCGAGTCTTTGGAGAAGATGAGCCAGTTGGCCCGTCGCCTGGAGCTGGCCGGCCGTCCCCAGGAAGCTGCCCTGGTGGCCCTGCGTCGCATCGAGATCGAGGACGGTCCTCAGGCCCGCCACGAGCTGATGCGCATCCTCCAGCTCTGGGGCCAGAGCCTGACCGAGGTCGACCTGATCGAGGAGGTCTCGCTGCGTTCGGGCCTGCGCAAGCCGGCCAGGCTCGACGACGATGACGAGCCCGAAAGGGCGGTCGAGCCGGTCAAGGCACCCGAGCCGGCTCCCCGGACAGGACCGCCAGCTTCCCCCATGCCGCGAGGCCCGATCAAGCCGCCCAGTCGCTTCGAGGTCAAGCCGCCCACGGCTCGAGCCGAGGTGAAGCCTGCGAGCAGCGAAGAGCAGCCCGAGAAATCGACCGAGGACGAGAGGGCCCCGGTCGAGACATCGACCGAGGTGGCCGAGAAACCGACCGAGGACGAGAAGGCCCCGGCCGAGGAGGTCAAGACCCCGGTGGTGGAAGCGAAGCCCGCTCGCCCCGCCCTTTCCGAGGTGACCCGCCAAACGGAGGACGGCGGTGACCTCGACGAGCTGCGTGAGCAGCTCTTCCAGCACCCCACCGACGCCGAGCTGCGGGCCCGGGCCCTGGCGCTGCTGGGCCAGGATCCTTCCGGGCTGGTGCGCTTCTACCGCGAGATCTCGGCCCGACTGCCCGAGAGCGCGCCCCACCTGCTCAACGTGGCCCGGGCCTACGTGCACAGCCAGCAAGACCAGTTGGCCGTGCTCAACTTCCAGAAGGCCCTCAAGCTGGAGGGCACCGCCGAAGGCTACCACGAGCTGTCTCTGGTGTATGTGCGGCTGGGCAAGAACGAGCTGGCGAGCAAGACCGCCGAGAAGGCCCGCGAGTTGGAGGCGGGCGGCTGATGTAAAGCCCGAGAAGCAAGCCGAGCTTCCCCGTGAGACCTTCGAGGGGCCCAAGCTGGGCTTCGAGCCCTGGATCGGCCCGGGCAAGCCCGGCCATCCCGAGCCGCCTGAGCCTGCTGTCTGCCCCCGCCCCGGGGGTCCCATCCCCGAGCCCGTGGTCGGCATCGAGCCCTGGTTGAGTGGCGAGCCCACCACCGACCCGCAGGTCGGCTCCAAGTTCGCCGACAAGCTGGTGCGGGCGTTTGGCGAGCAAGCTTTGCTCTCCATTGACGATTCCCGCATCCATGGCTGCGAGGGCTACTACTTCAAAGGCTGGGAGAGCGTTGGTGGGGACGACTTCATCAAGGGCGTCACCCTGAGCCGCCTGGGCGAGGGCTGGGAGATGGTCGATTTCGGCAGCTACGAGCTGAAGTCGGGCAACGCCGGCCAGCGCCTGACCTTCGACATGGCCAACCGCCAGACCGTGCTCGAGAGCTATTACGACGAGAACCGCTACGAAACCACCCGCTTCAGCGAGATTCTCCGCCGCGACGAGGACGGCAGCATGCGCCGCGAGACTCCTCCGGTCGGTCTCTAAGGCCACTCCGAGCGCGAACTGACCCCGCCGGGATCAGCTCGCGCTCGGGGACCTACCGCATCTCGTTGGGTTACCGCGCCCACCGGATGCTCAGAACGGTAACACAAAGAGAGTCGGTAAAACCTGCGCTCGCCCACCCTCGACTGCGAGCAATCAAGCATGCGAAAGCGCATTCGCGGCTCGCAAGTCGCGAGATTTTCATAACCCAGCAACCCGCCAGGCTCGGGTCCGAGAGTATGCTGGGCCCACGATGGTCCGGCTCTCCTCGCTGCTGATCACTCTGGCCTGGTGGGGCTACCGGCGTAGCCGCCTGAGCTTGCTGGTAACAGCTTTGATCCTGGGGGCCATCCTGGCCCTGCTGCCCACCCACCGCTGGGGCGCCCCTCTGAGCGACCTGCTTCCTGCCAGCGACCCGGACCGCATCCGCCTGGAGGAGCTCGCCCGCCAGGTCGGTCCCGCGCAAGACCTGGTGGTGCTGGTACGGGGGCTGGAAGCGGCCCAGCGCAAAGCCTACATCGATCGGCTGGCCCGCCAGCTGCGCCACGACCCGGATCGCTATGACCTCGTGCTGGCCCGGCTCGATCTGGCCTTCCTGCGCCCCACCCTGCTCTACCATCTGGGCCTGAACGAGCTGACCGCCCTCGAGCAGGCCACCCGCAATTTGCGCCCCCTGGTGACCCACCCCGAGGAAGCCCTTAGCTCCGAGGCGCCCCCCAATCCCAATCTGCTCAAGCTGGCCGGCCACTACCTGGGCCAGCTCGAGACCAGCCTCAAGACCCGCGGGCGCTTTCAGTTCCAGTCCCCGATGTGGAGTTTCGCCGACCCGGCCCGACTCGATCCTCGCGCCATGCGACTCTTCCAGGGCCAGCCAGTGTTGCACTACAATACCCTGGAGAAGGGCGAGGTGCACGTCCTGCTCGTGCGCCCTGGTCGGTTAGGCCAGGATACGGCCCTGCTCGGACTGCGCTACGAGGCCAGCCGGATCGCCCGCCAGATCCCGGGTATTCGGGCTGACGTGACCGGGGTGGCGGCCCTGCTGCGTGAGCAGAGCCGCGGAATGCTGAGCGACCTGTCCCGGGCCGGCATGCTGGCGCTGGGTGCTCTGCTGGTGCTGTTCGGGCTGGTCTACCGCGACCTCTACCGCCCCCTGGTGGGTGGCCTGGCCAGCTTGCTGGGAGCCGTTCTCCTGTTTATGCTGCTGGCCCCCAACGCGATGCCAGCGGCTCTGGGGTGCCTGGTGGGCTGGCTGGTCGGCCTGTGCTTCGCTCTGCGCCTGGCTTGCAGCTACTCCGAGCAGCGCCGCAAAGGGAGCTTCCCCCTCAACGCCTGGCGCACCGCCATGCTGGGCCCGGGCAAAGGCTACGTGGGCGCCGTGCTCACCCTGGGGACGGCTTTCCTGGCCCTGTTCCTGACCGGATTCCCCGCAGCTATGGAGATCGGTCTGGGTGGCGCCATCGCCCTGCTCGGCTCGCTGCTGGGCACGCTGGTCCTGTTGCCGGGCTTCCTGGGCCTGTACGACCCCAATCCCACCAACCTGCCCGCCCTCACCGACGAGCGACTGCGCCGCGTCGAGCATCGGGTGCGCCGCCAGCGCCCCGGGGTCACCCTGGCTGCCGGATTGCTCTTGAGCCTGGGAGCCCTGACCGCCCTCACCCAGGGCTCGAGCTACCTCAACGACGACCCGGTGCTGGTGATCGACTCCAGCTTGCCGGCGGCGGCCTCGGTGCTGCAACTCGAGCGCAATGGCCACAGCTGCCTCCACGCCACCGTCCTGGCCCGCGATGCCGAGCACGCCCGCGAGATCGCTCAAATGTTCAAGGCTCAGCCGCTGGTGGGCCGGGTGGACTCACTGGCCAGCCTGCTGCCTCCCGAAGCCGAGGCCAGGGCCCCGCTGGTGGGCGCCATTCGCCAGAACGTGGCCGGTCTGAAGCTGCCCGCCCCGCGCTCGGAGTGGCCGGCCGAGCAGATGCTCGACCTGGCGGCGCTGGCCGCCCGCTTCGAGGCTCGCGTGGCCGCGCTCGCCGCTCAGAATCCCGAGCTGGCGGCCGACATCCTGGCGCGCATGGCCGCCCTCAAGACGACCATCCCCCGGCTCGGCCCGGGACCCCTGGAAGACGGCCTGCTGGCATTCGAGCAGGCCTGCCGGGCCGATCTCTCCAACCTGCTGACCTTGTTGAGCCGGCAGACCCCGGTGGCGCCCACCGCCCGCTCTCTTCCTCGCGAGCTGCAGGTCCGAGGCCTGAGCCAAACCGGACAGATGGTGGTGCGGATCTATCCCAAACAGACCGGCTACGAGCCCGAGGATGCGTCCGCCTTCGTGGCCAGCCTGAAGGCGGTCGATCCCCAGGTCACCGGGCCGGCCGTGCTGTTGGCCCGGCTAGGCGAGTATGCCCGGCGCGTCTCCTCGGCGGCGGCAGGCTTCGTCTGGCTGACCCTGCTGATGGTGCTCATCCTGAGGCTGGGGTCTTTCTGGAACGCTCTTCTGGCGATGCTTCCCCCCACCCTGGCCTGGTTCTGGACGGCCGGTTTCCTGGCCGTTTGCCAGGTGCCGCTCAATCTTCTCACTTTCCTGTTGCCCCCCGTGCTGCTGGGCCTGGGAGCCACCCTGGCGGTGGAGAGCCAGCGTCGTCGCACGGCCCGCGGAGGGCGCCCCCTGCTTATGTCCGTGCTGGCCGTGGCGCTGGTGGCGGGCAGTCTGGGCGTCTCGGCCAACCCGGCCCTGGCCAACCTGGGGCTGGTCTTGTCGGTAAGCTTGCTGGCCAACTGGCTGGCGGCCGCCTCCGTGCCGCCGTTGCGGGCCCGCGCTCGCGCGCGTGTCAAGCTGGTCCATCGGGTCCGCCCCCCGCGGGTGGCCTCCTTGCCCCAATCTCTCTCGGCCCGAGGCTACACTCCCTCGCGTTGACCTCTTCAGAATCAGAACGCGCGGGAGTGTAGACAATCTGTTGAACGGCGCCGCGCCAATTCCTGAAGCGTTCAATGCGGGCGCCTTAGCGGTACTCGACCCAGGCCCCCTCGGGATTGCGCAGCTCGTAGGGCTTGAAGTTGGACTTGTAGTTCATCGAGGGGCAGTCGCGCACGAACAGCCCCAGATAGAGGTGCTCGCGCCCGGTCTGACGGCAGAACTCGACTTCCTTGAGCAGGCTAAACGCCCCCAGGCGTCGGTCCGGGAAGTCGAAGTGCCAGGCGAACATGTAGCTGTAGGCTGATTTGGGCGTGGGGTCGAGCACCCCGAATCCGGCCATGCGTCCCTCCAACCAGTAGGTGAACATGGCCGAGAAGCCATAGTGGCACTCGAGCAGGAACTGGAAGTAGTTCTCGTTGGGCGGCTGCGAGTTGGGAAAGCGGCGCAGCATGAACTGCAGGTAGAGATCGTAAGCTTCCCGGGTGTAATGGGGAGGGCCGATGCGCACTTCCACGTCCTGATTGCGCTTCCAAACCTGACGCTGGGTGCGGCTGGGACGGTAGCGCAGCACGTCCAGGCGGATGGGCACGCACTCGGTGCAGCCGCGGCAACTGGGCACGTAGAGAGACTGTCCGAAGCGCTGGTAGCCCTGGGCAAAGAACGGCTCCAATTCGTCGGGAGCGATCTCCTCCACGTGCATGGCGGCCGAGTGCCACCACCGGTTGGCCAGGTAGGGGCACGAGCCGCAGTCCACCAGGTTGACGTCCGAGCGCTTCACCTGGTGACCCAGCGTCCCCCTTCGAGGTATAGCTCCTCGGTGTACTGCTCGTTGTCGGCGGGCGAGACCTGGCGCTTGACCTTCCAGACGCCGCCTTCGTTGACGAAGGTCCACTTCTCGTCGAACTTGTCGTCGCGATCCAGGTCGAGCTTGGCCCGGTTGACGCCCTGGCCGGGGCTGTCCTGATACAGGTTGACCTTGACCGAGCCGGGCAGAGCGTCTTTCACCTTGTCGCCGGAGATCTTCTGGCCGGCTTTGTCCAGGATGGCCTGGTCGAAGCTGCGCAAGGCTCCGGGGCCGGCCTGGGTGGCCGTGGCCACGGGGGCGCTGCTGCCGCCTGCCGCCACCCAGCCGTTGTCGGTCAGGGTGAGCTCCAGGTCGTAGGTCTTGTCGTCGTCGGCCGAGGAGACCTGGCGCTTGACCCCGCCGTTCTGGTGGGTCCACTTCTCATCCCACTTGTCGTCGCGGTCCAGGTCGAGCTTGGCCCGATTGATGCCGGTCTTCTTGTCGTCTTGATACAGGTTGACCTTGACGTCGCCGGGGAAGGCGTCTTGGAGCTTGGTATCATCGATCTGCTGGCCCATCTTGCCGATGATCTTCGAGTGCAGGGGGGTGAGCGCGTTGCCCGTCGGCTCGTTGCCCATCGGGGCGCTGGTGGAGGTGGCGCTGACCTCGGTGTGCGCCGGAGGGACGGGTGGCTCAGGCCCCGGTGTGCGGCTGGCCGTGAGCATGCGCACGCACCCGTAGCAGGCCCCGCCCAGCAGCAGGATGCCCCCGGCGATCACGATCCGCATGAAGGTCTTGAATTTCATCCGCCCACCTCACTTGTCATGACTTCATTGCGCGCTTCGCTTGCGCGAGGCATCATCCCCCGGTCGATGGGCACGGTGCAGTTGCAGTAGGCATATCGACAGGGTGCGGGATGCTCGGCCAGCTCGAAGCTCTCCTCCAGAAAGCTGCCCATCCTCTCGAGCTTGTAGCGCCGGGCCGGGTAGCAGCGAAAGGCCCGGCCCTGGTCGTCCAAGATGAAATAGCGGCTGCCCGACCAGCAGGGCCGCCCCTGAAAGTCGAAGGCCAGCTCTCCGGTCAGGTTGTGGCCGCCCAGCTTGAGGATCTGCTCACGCTCGTGGGGCTCGTAATCGATCAGGTCTCGGTTCTGCTTCTCGGGCTGCACCTTGAAGGTCAACCCGGCCTGGCGAAAGCGCAGCGCCAGTTCCTCGAGCTGCCCCAGCCGCTCTCGGGTGGCCACGCTGGTGACGCAAAGGTGGGGCCGGGGCAGGGTGGGGTCGGCCCGCCGCATGATCAGGTCGGAGAGCCACAATGCTCTTTCCAGGAACTCGCTCAGGTCGGTGACATACTCCAGGTGCAGGCTGCACGAGAAAATGCCCAGCCGGCCGCGGCAAGCTTCCACGAATTCGGAGAGCCTGGCTCGCGAGGCCGAGAAGTTGGTCACCACCGAGATGCGGTGCCCCAACCTCGCGAGGCCCTCCACGATCTCGGTCAGAGTGGGATGCACAAAGGGCTCGCCGCCCGACAGCTTGACCTCCCAGCGTCCCGGCAGCCGGGCGAAGGCGGCCAGGAAGCGGGGTGTGTCGCGGCTCCAGCGGCCGCGGTCCTCCTTGAAACGCTGGGTGCAATAGCTGCAGCGGTAGTTGCAGGCGGTGTTGATGTTCCAGCTGATCACCCCCTCGGCGGGGCGCGGCGTGGCCGTCATCATTCCGGCACCCCTTCGATCATGCCCCGGTTGGCCGGCGTGGTACATGGGCAGATGTCGTAAGGACATGGCAGGGGAGCCGTCTTGCGCTGCACGGTGCCGGCCAGGACGTTGCCGAGATAGCCCTCCTGGTAGCGGCGGGCGGTGCGGCAGCTAAAGGCGTCGCCGTTCTGGAGCACCACGAAGTAGTCGGCCCCCGCCCAGCAGCGCTTGCCGCGGTAGCTGGGGGCCAGGTTGGCTTTCGTGGGGTCGGGCGAAAAGCCCAGCAGTGCTTCGACGGCAGTGGTCTCCTCAGGAGAGTATTCGACCTTGCCTTTGCCAACCTTCATCCACTGGGGAAAAAACTTGAGCCCGTGCTCCTCCACCACCCGGCGGGCCTGGCTGACTGCATCCATCCGCCCCGGCACCAGCACCGAGTTGACCACCAGCCGGGCCTGGGGATCCATCCACTGACGAAGCTGCCAGGCCTTGGCGGCGAACTCCTCGGCGCTGGTATGCTCCAGGTGCAGACTGGCGCTGACGATGCCCAGCCGGCCTTCTGTCAGCCGGGCGAAGCGCTCCAGAATGCCCAGCGGGGCAGACAGGTTGGTCAAAGTGGAAATGCGGTGGGGCGTGCGCTCTACGAGTCCCGGGATGATGCGCTCCATGTAGCCCTTGAAGGCGAACGGCTCGCCCCCGGTCATCTTGATCTCCCACACCCCCGGCAGCTCTTGGAAAAACTGGAGAAAGCGCTCCACTTCGTCGCTTGAGGGGTGGCCCACCCGGTGCTTCTTCTTCTGGATGCAGTAGCTGCAGTCGTAGTTGCACACGCCGCAAACCTGCCACTCGATGGTGCTCTGGCGCTTCAGCGGCATCCGGTCACCTCCAGGCGGCGATCCTCGCCGTAGGCGCGGGCAAAGCGGTTGGCCAGCTTGACGTTCTGGTTGAGCTTGCCGCACTGCTGGCACCCGGGAAAATACTCCCCCCCGCGCAGGCGCGCGCGCAGGGCGTTCCACTCGGGGCCGTTCCAGAGCTCGGAAAAGCGTCCGAGCTTGCCCACTTTCACCTCTACGTTGCAGCAGTAGAGCACCGTCCCGTCCACCAGCACCCGTGAGTAGTAGTGCCCCATGTAGCAGCCGATGCGGGCGATGTCGGCGGTGCGCGCCCCGCCCGCCGCGAGCTGACCGGCGAAGACCTCCAGGTTGGTATCCACCCCGAGTGCCGAGGCCCGTTCCACCGCGCGAGGCACCAGGTCGGCCAGAAGCGAGCGCTGAGAGTCGGTGACGCGCACCGCCTCGGTACCATCTTTCAGGCTGGCCAGCTTGAAGTTGACCGAGTGGGCCCGGTAACGGTGGGCCAGCTCCACCATCTCCACCAGCTCGTGGGCGTTGGCCCGACAGATCACCTGTACCTGCTTGAAACGCCGCCCTGCCTCTGCAAAGCGCCCGAGCATGGCCAGCAGGCGCTCCCATTCATCGGTCTGGAAGCTGGGGTGGAAGGCCTGGTAGCTTTCCTTGCTGGCTCCCTGCACCCCGATCAGGAGCTGGTCTACCCCCAGCTCCAGGATGCGCTGGGGGTCGGCGGCGATCAGGTTGGTGATGATGGTCAGGTGCAGCCCCCGCGCCTTGACGGCCGCGATCATCTGGTCGATGTCGGGATGGGTGAAGGGCTCGCCCATGCCGCTCAGGATGACCGCCTTCAGCCCCCCCAGGCTCTGGATGTCGTCGAGCAGCTCGATCAGGGCCCCGGCCTCGACCCGGTTGCGCTTCCAGGCCGCACTGCGCGTTTGGCGCAGGTGGGGGGAGTGGTCCCAGCAGGTGACGCAGTTGGTATTGCAGCCGTTGGTGATATCCAGGTGCACCGACTCGGGGCCGATCAGCACCCGCTCTTCGTGTAGGCCCTGCAGGCGCAGGTCGATCAGGCCGGACACGCCGCCTCCTGGGCCCGGCGGAGTACCTCGGCGTTGCCGGCCAGCTTGGACTGCGCCGAGCCCACCTCCTGGGCCTCGGAGATCCGGGCCACCACGGCGTAGAGATCATGGCCCCGCTCGCGGGCGCCGACCAGGTAGTCGGCCAGGCGCTCGGCCAGCTCCTCGGCCCTCAGCTCGCGCTCTGATCCCAGCACCCGCACCAGGGTGGCGGCCGCGTTCCAGTTGCCAAAAGCGGCCAGCTCGGGCAGGATGCGCTTGAGGGCCCGGGCCCGCTCCAGGCCGCTGGCTCTTTCCAGCTTGCGGCAGAAGGCCTGGGCCAGGCGCAGGCCGGCCTCGGTGGGCAGGTGGTGGCGCTGCATCAGCTCGAGCAAACTGCAGGCGGGACGCGCTAATTTCGCCTCGCTTTCGCCCAGGGCGTGCACCAGGCGAGCCATATCGTCGAGCTCCAGCCCGCGCCTGGTGGCGCGTTGCAACAGGCTGTCGGTCAGGGCGTCCTCGGCCGCCTCCACCCGGCGCGGGGGTAGCACTAGCTTGAGCAGGGACGCGGCCATGTCCCGGGCGTGATTGCGCGGCACCAGGCCGCGGGCCGCCCGCGAGGCTCGCTGGCGGTGCTCGGGGTCGAGATAGGGCTCCAGGGCATCTTGCAGGGCAGCCGGGGTCAGCTCGGCCAGCAGACTGGCCGCCCCCGCCTCCACCGCTCGCCGGGCCCGCTCGGCCTGCTGGTCGGCGATCTTGGGCTGGGGCAGGAAGACGGCCGGCAGGCCGGCGAGCCACAGCTCGGCGCAGGTGTTGTAGCCCGCCGCCGTGAGGGCCAGGTCACAGCCGTTGAGATAGGCGGCGCTGCCCCAGTCGCGCAGCCAGGTGACATGGGGGGCGTGGATGCTGCGACCGCGATAAAGCGGCCCGGCCGCCACCACCAGATGAAAGCGAGGATAGCTCGTCAGCTCTTCGCACAGCCAGGTCAGCGTAGCCTCGGCCCGCTCGTCGCCCCCGCCCCCGGCCGAGCAGTAGAGGGCCAGCTTGCCCTCGGGGATGCTCAGTCTCTGGCGGGCCTCTTCGCGGGGCAGCAGCTCGTGGGGCTCGCGCACCGCCACCGGCCCGAAGAACCGGGTGCGGCTCTTGACGCCGTCGGGGAGGGGGATCTTCGTGCCCGGCGGCTCGGGCACCAGGATGGCGTCATACAGGGGGAGCATTGCCGCAAAATCAGGCTTCTGGGCGAACTCGGGCTTGACCGGACGGTAGATGAAGGCCCGTTGGCGGCAAAGATCCAGCGCCGAGAGCAGCTCGCCGAAGGAGCCGCGCGGGAAGGTATCCACCACCAGAAGATCGGGGCGGATCAGGCCCAGCGAGTGCCACACCCACTGCTTGGCCAGGGCTAGATAGGTCAGCTTGTCAATGCCAGCCTCGCCCACGACCGTCTTGGAGGGCAGCTTGAAGCTGGCGAACTTCTCTTGAAAGAGCAGGCCGTCGGCCTCGCTGGAGGTCAGGAAGTAGATCTCGGCCCGGGCTCCGGCAAAGGCGGCGTAGCGGCGCACCCAACGGTTGATGGCCACCAGCCGGGCCAGGTGGCCCACCCCGGCCCCGTTGACGGCGTAGTTGACGATGCGCAGGGTGTGGGACATCAGGAGGCGTCGTAGTAGCTGGTGGAGCTGGAGCTGACGCTGGCGGCGGCCGCCTCGGAGTCGTCCTCTCGTCGGCGACGGCGCTCGTAGCGGTAGCCGGGATGGCGCTGGTAATACTGCTGCACCTCGGGCATGAAATTTCCGTCGATCTGCCCATCGGTGACCAGATCCCACCACAGGAAGTTCTCGGCCAGGCTGCCACGGTCGTAGTCGTCGAAGACGTAGATGGTCTCCACGGTGTTGCCGTAGCGGTCGAGCCGCTTTCTGACCTTCTCGCGCCGGTTGGCGAAGCGGCCCTGGAAGGCGGCCTCGGGAAAGCGCACGTAGGCGTTCTTGGGGCGGCTGTACTTCCAGTAATCTTTCTGGAGCTTCTCTTTCTCATTGTTCAGGTCGTTGAGCAGGGCCGTGAGCAAGAGCTCGTTGGTGCGCTCGAGGTAACGCACCTGCTCATGCAGGCCGGCCCAGCGCTTGGCCATGGTCTCCAGCTCGGGATGGCGCTCGAGCCGGGTAGCCAGCGCCCCCTCGGGGCAGTCGGCCAGGAACTGGCCCAGGTTCTTGCGGGCCTCGTCCAGGTGGAGCTGCTCGAGGTTGGCCAGACGGTAGGTGGCGTCGTTATGCTCGGCCTCCAGCTTGACGCCGGCGTCCCACTCTCGCTGCAGCTCTTGCAGGCGCGGGTCGAGATCGGCCAGGGCTCGGGAGTTCTCGAGATACTCCTCGCGCAGGGCCTTGAACGACTTCTTGTCCGGGAAGAGCTCCATCACTTCGTCACCGGCCTTCCAGTCGAGGTAGTAGGAGACCCGCCAGAAGCCCACCTTGTAGTCGGAGGTTCCGTAGCCCACCTCGATGAGGTGCTCGAAGCGCTTGTTGGTGCGGCACTTGTCCACCAGTGGAGAGAGGGCTTTGCGATGCTCGTTGATGCGCTGCATGGCCAGGGTCAACTCGCCCGAGTCGGGGTGGCGTAGCCGCTCGCGATCCAGGAAGCGCTCGTCGGATTCGATCTGGGCGACGCGTTCTTGCAGCCTTGTGCGCTCTTGACGCATTGCCTCGATCAGGCTGGCATTGAGGGGCTGAAAGCCTGTGATGGCCCGGGCTCGATCCAGTGCCTCGGGAGTGAAGGCGGTCAGGACGGTGCTCACCAACTCTTTTTCGGCCTGGTCTCGGCGAGCCGTCAGATCCGTCTTGCGCTCGAAGTGCTGGCGGGCCTTCTGCTGCACTTCCAGCAGCTCTTGCTCGATCTCGGCGTTGCGCTGCTGGGCGGCCCGCTGGAAGTCGGCGACGGAGTAGGTGCTCATCGGCGCCTGGCCACCTCGGCCAGGAAGCGCTCGGCGGCCAGCGCCAGATCGGCCTCATCGGGAGCGTCCACCTCGTCCACCAGCAGCACGAAGGCCTGCCCGCTCTCGGCCAGATCCTCCAGGGCGGCGATGACTTCGGCGGACAGCTCCGCGCGGTCGCCAGCGGCCGAGGTCAGAAACTCGTATCCCACCCGGCGCTGGGGATCGTAGCCGTCCAGCCGGATCATTCTGCCAGCTACCTCGAAAGGGTAATTCTCGGCGATCTGGTAGCCAGCGTTTTGAAAGTGCTGCTTGAGAAGGGCGCTGCCCCGTTGCTCGTCCAACATCGACAAACGGCCTTCGAGGGGGGCGGGGGAGGGCCCTTTCCAGTGGAGTGCAGAAGGTTTTGCAGGAATCGTCAGGAGGCGCGCCCTGAAGGACTGGCGAACCTGGCCGGGCTTACTGGGGGGAAGATCGCAGGCCCGACTGCAGGGCCTGGGAGGCCTTCAGCAGGTCGGTAGTGGGCAGTCCGTGCTTCTTGGCAAAGTCAGCGATCTTACGGGCCGTCCGGATCGTCTCGGTGGTCGACTTGCCCGGCGGGCCCGACAGGCGCTGCTCGGGCTCGAGCGAGAGCACCTGGGCCAGCCCGTCCTTGAGCATCGGGCCATAGAGCTTGAGCAGGTCGACTCCCGGGGTATCCTTGCCCTGGAACATCTTCTGCAGCGGCACGAAGGCCTTGCGCATGCGCTGGGGGTCGGGGGCGTGGGAAACCTGGTTGATGCCCACCGCGAACTCGACCATCAGGTCGAGCACCTGCTCGGCCTTGAGCTGGTAGCGTGGGCTGAGGGCTGTCATGTCATCGAGCACCTGGCCCACGGAAGCCGGCAACTGCTCACCCGCGCTCAGCGCCTTCGTTTTGTAAGGCTCGAGCGCCTCAAAGGCCTTATGAGCCTTGTTGGTCAGCGCATCCCGGTCAGCCTGGCTCAACCCCAGCGCGGCTGCCTGGGCTGCAATGCGGTCGGTCGCCTCCTCGGCGCTGGCGCCGAGCATCAGACCGACAGCGAGAAACAATGCGATTGCAGATCGAATAACCATAACCAAAGCTAATTGGCCCCTGACATGGGAAACCCTGCACCTGTCACCAGAGCCCGGCCCGGCGTCCCTGCTCGAAGGCCATCGGGGCTCCCGGGGCGAGCGAGAAGGCGGCTGCAAAGGCTGGCATGTTGCGGGCCGCGTTGTTAACCCGGAACTCGTTGGCCGGGTGTTGCGAGTCCGGGTCGCGCTCGCGCACCGACCCGTCGCGCCGGGACATGCTGGTTGCGAAGTTGAGGAAGAAGCGCTGCTCGGGTGTCAGGCCCTCGCGCACGGTGCGATCCTGGTTTCTTTGCAGGAAGGCCTCGTAGGCCACCGACAGGCCGGTCAGGTCGGCCGAGGACTCGTTCAGGAACGAGGCCCGGTTGCTCTCGCCGAAGGCAGGCTCGAACTGGCGGAGCTGACGCTCGACGCCCTGCAGCTTCATCTCGAACACCTGGCGGTCCTGGGGGGGCAGCCAGTCGCGCTGGGCGCCGTTACCGTCATGGCGGGTGCCCGAGCCCTCGAAGCCATGGCCTACCTCGTGGCCCATGGTGTAGCCGAGGACCCCGTACAGCTCGGCGGGCTCGGGGGAGTCCCCCAGCCGCGGGTCAAGCAGGTAGGCACCGGTCACGACCACCGCGTTGGTCTTGGGCATGTGGTAGGCGTTCACCAGGTCGGTGCGTCCCCAGCCATAGAGCGAAGGGTCGCAGTTGAAGACTTTGCTGGCGTGCAGACCTTTGATCTGCATCACGTTGTCGAGGTGGCGGTCGGGGCGGATATCGACCGCAAGGGGCTCGAAGCCTCCCGGGGGAGCCCCCACCTCCAGGTGCATGCGCTCAAGCTTGTCCAGGGCAGCCTGGCGGGCTTCCAGGCTGTACCAGCTGGCGTTCTGGATGCGCGCGCGGAAGACGCCGCGCACTTCTTCGAAGACCTGCTGGACCATCTGGCGCTTTTCGGGGGTCACCGCCTTCTCGGCGAAGCGCTGCTGCAGCACGGTTTGCAGATAGCCCTTCGTCTGGGCCTGCGGACTCTGCTCAAAGTAGATCTGCAGGCGACGATTGGACCTGTCGTGCGCCTCGCCGACCTCGGACGTGAGGTCCGGGGCCAGTTGGCTCACCACCGAGTAGCGCAAGAACTGCTTGAGGTCTTCCAGCGGAACCTGGCGCAGCCGCTCGGAGAGCGATTCGAGGTGCCTGGGACAGGTCATGAGCACGTCGGTGGGGGTCTGGTAGGCCGACCAGCCCAGCGCCGGATCGAGCTCTCCCATCTTCTGAAGGCGCACCTCGTGGGTTCGGGTGTTGGGGTCGAACTTGAAGCTGCAGTCGGCCCCGGCCAGCTCGAAAGCGGCCTGGGCGGCCCGCTGTGCATTGCTTTTAGCCACCTCGGGCGAGTCCCCGGCTGCCTGGAACAGCTCGGCCGCGTAGCTGGCAAACTTGCGGTCGTGGATGGCCCGGTTCAGGTCACTGCCAGGCCGGTCGCGGTTGGGCATCAGGCTGAAACGAAGCGAGCCGTCCTCCATCGGGTAGAGGTCGGGGGTGAGCAGGGTGGGGATGCCCAGCCGGTGGAGCGAGGACAGCGCCGGGCCCACTTGGCCGTGATTGCTCATTTTTTCGAGCTCGGAGAGCAGAGGCTGAACCCCAGACAATGCGAGCTGGTCGCGCAGCTTCATGTCGGAGGCGGCTTGATGGAAGTCTTGCACCTTTTGCTCGGGACTGCCCGGCTGCGGCGCGGGAGTAGACATCATCTCCTGCCAGACCTTGCCCGAGAGCTCTCGGGCCTGCTTGCCGCTGACCTCGTAACGATGGCCCTCGCTGAAGCCGAGCAGGCTGCGCCAGAACTTGTTGACCCGCCCGTTGGCATACTCAAACAGGCTCTGGCCCGGGTCGTCCTTGCCCAGCTTCTGGCGCACCGCCGGGCCGGGCTCCTCGCGGGCGGGCAGCATGGAGAGGAGGCTGGTCTGATAAGACTGCGCCGCCAGAGGATCTTCCAGCGTCACCAGGCGCAGCACGTTGCCGGCAGGTTGGCTCTGGGACTCGTTCAGGTCGGCGATAGCGCTCAGGTAGGCGTGGCCCACCTCGGCCCGGGCCTTGAGGTCGACTTGAGCCTGCATGGCCTTTACCGCAACCTCGGCCAGGGCCACCGACACAGGACCGCTCACCCCCTGACTGATGGCCTGCAGGGTGGCGCTGCGGGCAGCCCGGGCCGCCAGGGTCTGGCTGTCGGGGAGCGTCAGGGCCACCCGGGCCAGCAACTGCTGCTGGGAGCTGCCTTTCCCGGAGGCCAGGCCCTGTAACTGGGCTACGTCCTCGGGCAGCACGGTGGGCGCCACGACCACCGCGGAGCGAAGAGGAGGGGGGATCTTTCCGACCGGATCGGGGCCCAGGGGGGTTAGCACCTGGGAAAGTTCTGCTCCGCCGGGCTCAATCCCTACGGGGCGGGGGCTGGCTGCTCGCGCTCGAGCAGATAGAGGATCGAGTGCTGGCTGTTCTGGTTGTCGAGCCAGTGCCAGACCAGCTTGTCGCCGGCGTCGGAGAGGCGCGGATTGGTGTTCAGCCCGCCGTCCTCGACGGTGACCTGCTGCACGTCCCCGCCCTGCTTGAGGAAGATGTTCACGCGCGAAACTTCGTCATCGGCGCGGTCGAAGTTGGTCCAGGCGATGACACTGGCATCGGCCGACATGCTGGCCCAGGTCTCGTCGGCCAGCCGCTGACCGGACACGATCTCGACCTGGTTGCCGTAGTCGAGGTTGGAGAAGTAGATGTCTTCGTCGCCCTTGGCGTTGTCGGTCCAGACCAGCTTGCAGCCGTCCGGGGTGACCTGCGGGGTGACCTGGTCGGACTCGGTGCTCACCACAGGCTTGATGACGCCGTGCTGATCGCGCATCCAGATGTCCGAGTTGCCGGCCGCGTACTCGCGCCAAAAGATGCGGCTGCCGTCGCCGCTCAGGATGGGAAACTCCTGGCTGGTGCCCTCGGCGCCCTCGGTGACCCGTTCCACCTCGCCGTCTTTCCAGCGCTCGATGCGGCAGGGCCCGTAGCTGCCCGTCTGGTCGTTGTCCCAGACCACCACCTGGCCGTCGCGCGAGATGCGCGGCGAGAGCTCGTTGCCCTTGGGATCACACCCGATCTCGGTCTTCTGGCCGTCCTTCCACATAACCACATCCCAGCTGCCCTCTCCCCGGGGATCGGGGTTGGAGTAGCGGGTCCAGACCACGGTACGGCCATCATAGGACACGTCCGGATGCATGTCGGCCCGATCATCTTTGCTCAGACAATCCACCCGACCATTCTGCCAGCGCATGACCTCGAGCTGGCCATCCACCATCTCGTTCCAAACCACGGTGGATCCGTCTCCGGAGATGCGCGCCGAGCCGATATGTCCCTCGGCGACTTTTGTTAAACGGCCAGAAAGGCCGGGATGCACAATATTCACAGGATCTTTCCTCCCCCAGTTCAACCAGGCGCCCTCATAATAGGCAGGCGGACCAGGGGTGATGTTACGAGAAGGTGAACAGATGGACAGGCGTGCAGGGTGACTGAATGAAATTCAAAGCAATGTGTTTGCTGGCGGTCTTTCTGGTTGCTTGCGGTCCCAGCGAGCAAGTCCAGGTACAGAGCTATCTGGCCCGGACCGACCGCTCGGTGGAAGAGTTCGTGCGCCTGGTTCGTAAGCTCGATGAGCTGGGCGGCAAGCTGCATGAAGAGCGGGGCGGCTCACCCCTGACCCGGGCCCGCGCCGCCGCTCTGGCGGCTTCGCTCGGCCCTCGCCTCAAAACGCTGCGCGCCGATCTGGACGCTCAGATGGCTCACATTCGCGCTCTCCCCGCCCCGCGCAGCGCTCAGAAATACTCTCTGTTGCTCTGTCAGGGATTCGAGCACGCCCAGAAGGCCATTGCATCCGGCGACGAGCTGCTCAACGAGCTGGGCAAGGGCGATCAGGCCAGCCTGACCAGCGTGGCCGGCCTGCTCGGCGAGCTGATCCGCTCGTTGGAGCAGACCGGCAAGTGCGCCCGTGAGGCCGAGCTCGAGCGCCAGCGCCTGATCGACGAGTTCCAGCTCCAGACCGACCCGGACGGGATGGTGTTGGAGTAGCCCTCGTTCATTTTTCGGTAAGAATTCGGCAATTGCCCGTTCACCAGCCGGCAGCATGCGGTTCACATTTGTGCCGTAGGCTTGGAGTATGAAGAAGCTGACCTTTGGAGAACTTCTCCACTCCTTGCGCAGAGAACGCGGACTGACCCAGGCCGAGCTCTCGCGTCTGGCTGCGACTCGCCAGCAGAGGATATCGGACTTCGAGAATCGACGCGCCTGGCCCGACCAGGAGGAATGCCTGCGGCTGGCCGCGGCCCTCGCGGTCGATCCCAGACGACTTGCATCCGAGGCGCGCCCGAGCCTGAGCTGCTCAAGCGCGATTTTTGGGCTCTATGACGGGCGGGTCCACTTAAACCCTCCCTGCAAGAAGAGCGGCATCGAACGGCTCCGGAGCGCGATGGCGCAGCACCGAGACCTGGTTGAGCCCCTCTGGGACAAGCTGGACTTCTGCCGACGCTCCTGGATGGAAGTCGTATCGACCGACTCGCTGGATGAATGGCTCCTGCTCTTGCATCGCCTGAGCGCGGGGCTAGAGCCCTCGATCGCGCGCCGCTCAAGCTCGGTATCCGCCAGCATCCAATTGTGGACTACCATACCGGCGAGTCAGTGGGCGACCTGGCGGTTCCCGTGCTGGTGGGGAGCGTGGCGGGGGTGCGCCAGGCGATCGTTCCCCAGCTCTGCTTTCAGATCGGTACTGTGCGCTACCCGATTGACTTTGCCCTGGTCGTTGTCTCCCGTCGCCGACGCTGGGTGATTGACGGCGAGGTGGACGGAGGAGCTCACAAGCCTTGCAACGACCGCTATCGAGCCCGCCAGATCGGCCTTCCCGCCCTGCGATTCGGCGATGACGTATTCAGGCCAGACTTCAACGCCCACTTCGAGCTCCGGCTGAGCAGGCTTCTCAACCTTTAGAAGCCTGTGCTACTGTTCCCACCGGGCGGTATACGCCCGCTCAGACCGGTAAGCGAGCGCGCGACTTGCTCTGAAGGATGACCCGGCCCCGACCCCAGAATGCTCTCTGGATGAAAACCGCCACCCGCGATTCCTGGAAGACCGTGCCCATGCCCGAGAGCCGCCGACCCCTGGCCTGGCGCTGCGAGTTCTCGCCCGACGAGCTGGCCGCGCTGGCCCGCGGCCTGATCCCCCAGGAGATGGAGGACAAGTGGTTCATCTTCCTCGAGGACGACGTGCTGAGTTTCCACCGTAGCTGGACCGGAATTTGCTGCTATCAGGTCCGGCTCGAGGGCGGGGGAGTGCGCGAGGCCTTCTACAATCCCGAGGTCGAGATGAGCGAGGAAGAGCATCGCGAACTGCTCGGCTTTCTGGTGGAGAGGCTGCTGCTTGACCGTCCGGTCACCTTCCCCGCTTCGCTGGCCGGGGGGGACCGGAGCGGCGCGGTCCTGCACCACCTCGTGGGATACGCCGAGTCGGCGGCCCCTCGCGAGCCGCTCTCCCCCGACAAGGCCGGCATCGAGCTGAGCCGGGTCAAGCTGGAGGCCTCGGGCTGCGAGTTCCTGGCCTACGGCGGCAAGGCCAACGGCGATATGAAAGGCGGGCCGTCGGCGCCCATCTTGCTGGCTGCCGGGCCTGAGGTGCAAGAGAGCCTGCGCGAGCGCCTGGCGAAGACTTCGCGCGGGCTGGGGGAGGTGGTGCTGACTCCCTCCTTCGGCATGCGCTCGGCCGGCGTGCTGGGCATCTTTCACGTGGTGGCTTTCACCAAGGACCTCCAGGGCGGCTGGATCAGCGAGCCGGAGCCCCTGGCCGCGGGCGTGCGCAAGACCCTGCAGATGTGCCACGAGCTGCACGCCCATTCGCTGGCTTTCGCCGCGCTGAGCGTCACCAAGCCCAACATCGGCGCCGAGAAGGCGGCCCAGTTCATGGTGGGCGCGGCTCGCGAATACCAGCGCAACCATCCCGAGTGGCCGCTGCGCATCCTGTTCTGCCTGCCCGACCACAACGTCTACCAGGCCTTCCTGCGCCGCTTGCGCGGCTGAGGCTTTCAGGCCCCTTTGAGGCGGCCGTGGTTGCATGGGGGCGATGATCGCCCCCACTACCAGCAGCGGGCTGACCCCTCCGTGGGTGCGCCACTCGGGTCGCAAGGCTTACCTGCCCTGCCAGGAGCCGGTGGACCTCTGCCGCCTGAGCGACCAGAGCCCACCCTCCGACTCCGGCCCCAAACCCTGGCAGAGGAACGCGCTGCTCGGGCTGGTAGCGCTGGGGGGCTGTCTGTATCTTGGCGGGGTGGCTGCCGAGGCCATGTTCCCCATCCAGCCCGAGCCGTCCCAGGTGACCCTGGCCGAGCGCCAGGCCTATACCGCCGAATGTCAGGCCCAGATGGGCCAGCTCTCCAGCAACAGCGAGCAGATCGAGCGCCTCGCTCGCCTGGCGGACAGGCTCGAGCCCTTCCAGAGCCAGCCAACCGAGTTCACCCTGGTGGACAACCAGAAGGTCAACGCCTACTCGTGCGGTCTGGGCAAGATCATGATCGAAGAGCGCCTGGCCAGCCTGCTCACTGACGACGAGCTGCTCTACGTGATGGCCCACGAGCAAGGTCACAATGAGCTGCAGCACCCTGAAGCGACCATCTCCTACCTCGATCAAGGCAAGTGGCGCTTGAACGTGCCCCTTCTCAACATCGACCCCCGGGCCGGTTACTATGCCTTTGCCCGCGGACATGAGCTGCAAGCCGATTGCTACGCCGCCCGCGTGGCCGCCGCCCTGGGCATTCCCCCCGAAGTGGGAGCCCGGGCCCTGCACAAGACCTCGGAGGCCGCCGGCAGCCTGGGGGGCGGCAACACCCATCCGGGTCACAGCGCGCGCGAAGACAACCTCAAGACCTGTTCTTGACGGGTAGGAAACCATGAAAGACGTCGAACGGGCCGCCCCGTGACCGATCTCCTGGCAGCCCGCTCGCAGATGGCCATGTCGCTGGCCTTCCACATCGTCTTTGCGGTGGTAGGCATGGCCATGCCGCTCTTGATGCTGATGGCGGAAGGGCTCTGGCTGCGAACGGGCGATCGGCTCTACCGCACCCTGGCCGAGCGCTGGGCCAGGGGCGCGGCCATCATGTTCGCGGTGGGGGCCGTGTCGGGCACCGCTCTGTCGTTTGAGCTGGGACTCTTGTGGCCCAAGTTCATGGAGCACGCCGGCCCCATCATCGGCATGCCCTTCTCGCTCGAGGGCCTGGCCTTCTTCCTGGAAGCCATCTTTCTGGGCCTCTACTTCTACGGCTGGGACCGCATCTCGCGCACGGCCCACTTCCTGTGCGGCGTGGCCGTGCTGGTGAGCGGCACCGCTTCGGGCATCCTGGTGGTCTGCGCCAACGCCTGGATGAACCACCCCACCGGATTCGACCTGGTCAACGGACTGCCCACCAACATCGACCCGCTGGCGGCCATGATGAATCCCGGCTCGTTCTCCCAGGCCCTCCACATGACCATCGCCGCCTTCCAGTCGGTGGGCTTTGCGGTGGCCGGCATCCACGCTTTCATGTTGCTCAGAGAGCCTGGCAATCGCTTTCACCACATCGCTCTGAACATCGCCCTGCTGGTGGGGGGGGTATCGGCCCTGATCCAACCCTTCAGCGGCGACATTTCGGCCCGCCTTTGCGCGCGCACCCAGCCCATCAAGCTGGCCGCCATGGAGTCGCACTTCGTTACCGAGCGGGGGGCCCCGCTGATCATCGGGGGCTGGCCCGACACGAAGACGGGCACGGTGAGCTACGCCATCGAGATCCCCTACGGCCTGAGCCTGCTTGCATTCCACGATCCTTACGCCGAGGTGAAGGGGCTCAACGACTTCCCGCGCGACGAGTGGCCCCCCGTGCCCATCGTGCACGTCGCCTTCCAGGTCATGGTGGGCCTGGGCACCGCCATGGCCGCGCTGGCCGTCTTCTGCGCCTACCGGGCCTGGCGCAAGAAGGCCCTGCCCCTGCGGCTGATCGTCTTGTCCGGGCCGATGGGCCTGATCGCGCTGGAGGCCGGCTGGGTGGTTACCGAGGTCGGCCGTCAGCCCTGGATCGTCTACGGCTGGATGCGCACCGCCGAGGCGGTGACACCGGTGCCCTATCTGATCGTGCCCTTCACGACCTTCAGCCTGGTCTACCTGGGCCTGGCCCTGACCACCCTCTCCCTGCTGCGCGCCCACGTCCTGCGCAGCCCGCGCGAGGAAGAGCTGGCGTGATCGACGAGCCCACCATCCTGGCTGCCGTGCTCATGATCGCCCTGGTGATCTATGCCCTCACCGGGGGGGCCGACTTTGGCGGCGGCGTTTGGGAGCTCTTCAGCTTCGGCCCCCGCAAGGCCGGCCAGCGCGAGGTCATCGCGGGCGCCCTCGCCCCCATCTGGGAGGCCAACAACGTCTGGTTGGTGCTGGTCGTGGTCATGCTGTTCGTGGCCTTCCCCAGAGCCTTCGCGGTGCTCTCCATCGCGCTCCACATCCCGCTCACGCTGGCCCTGCTGGGCATTGTCTTCCGCGGCAGCTCCTTCACTTTCCGCCACTACGATCCCGCGGGCGAGGCCGACCGGCGCACCCGCCGCTGGGGCCTGCAGTTCGCCGTGGCCAGCGTGGTGACGCCCGTCATGCTGGGCGTGTGCGTGGGGACCGTGGTCTGCGGCCGCGCCGTCACCGAGCAAGGCCAGCCGGGCAGCTTTCTCCACTCCTGGCTGCACCCGTTTCCCGCCTGCATGGGCCTCTTCACCCTGGCCCTGTTCGCCTACCTGGCGGCCACCTACCTGACCCTGGAGACCGACGACCGCGAGTTGCAAGACGACTTTCGCGCCCGCGCTCTGGTGGCCGCCGGCGCCTGTTGTATCCTGGCCTTCGTCGGGCGCACGCTGGCCCCCCGGCTGCCCGTGCCGCTCGAGTTGCCGCTCTCGCTCGAGGTCCTGACCGGCCTGGTGGGCCTGGGCGCGGTGGCCTGCCTGCTGCAGCGGCGCTTCTGGCTGGCGCGAGCCCTGGCCGCCCTGCAGGTCGCCTCGGTCCTGTGGGCCTGGGGAGTGGCCCAGTTCCCTTACCTGGTGCCGCCGGCACTGACCTTCCACGGCACCGCGGCGCCCACCGCCGTGTTACGGACCATGATCGGCGCGCTGGCGGTGGGAGCATTCCTGCTGGTGCCGTCTTTCGTCTATCTTTATCGCGTCTTCAAGCGCCGTTAGCGCGAAGCGCAGACTTGAAGCGCGAGGGCACCCGGCCAACTTCCGCTCGGGCACGGATCAGGAGCGGGAAAAGAGTGGCTCGAGTTTAGCAAGGACCTCATCCATGAGCTCATCGGGCACCCGTTCCAGCTTCTTGCCCGAGCGCGCCCGGAGGTCGAGCGCCCGAGGCTGATCACAGCGAACGGCTCCTGTCGTTCGAGTGCCGGCTCCGTCCAGCGAGACAGCAAACCCTGCTGTCCGCGCGAAGTTGCCGCCACTGGTGATGGGGAGCACTACGGGCACCCTGGTCAGTTGGTTGAACGCCCCCGGCGTCACCACAAGCACGGGGCGTCGACCCCGTTGCTCGTGTCCAGCGGCAGGGTCTAAAGAAACCAGGTAGATGTCGCCGCGTTCCATCAGAGCAATTCGTCCCCAGTGGGTGCGGCGTCAAACCATTCGCGATCTTCCCCGGAGACCTCAGCGGATGGATCGCATTGTGCGAGGAGTGCCTCCAGGGTGTAGCGCGCCTTTTTCTGGGGCTCGATGATCAGGCGTCCGCTGTCAACAGCGATGCTCACCGTTTCGCCCACGTGCAGGTCCAACACCTCGAGAAGCGCGGGCGGAACGGACAGCATGACTGAGCCTCCGACCTTACGCAGATTTGTTTTGTGCATAATTTTCCTTCCGCGGTTTTACAAAAGTATAACAGCCATGGAGCTCTCTTACAATCGGGTCACGTTCGACCCGCCCCCCTGATAGAACCGGGGGAGGCCGAGTCGAAAGTCAAAGGCGGCACGATCTCGGGCCAGAAAGCTGGGTATTGTGACGCCGCGTTAGTGGATGCGGCGCGAGAGCCCGCGCCAGTAAGGCTCGCGCAGCTCGAACTTCTTGAGCTTGCCGGTGGCGGTGCGGGGGAGGGCCTCCACGAACTCGTAGCGCGAGGGCACCTTGAAGTGGGCCAGGTGCGAGCGCAGGAAGTCGCGCAGCTCGGAGGCCTCCACCGCCGAGCGCCGCACCACCACCGCCAGCGGCGTCTCGCCCCACTCCTCGGAGGGGACGCCGATCACAGCCGCTTCCTGCACGGCCGGGTGCCGGTAGAGCACCTCCTCCACCTCGATGGAGGAGATGTTCTCTCCGCCCGAGATGATCACGTCCTTGGCGCGATCAACGAGCTGGATCGAGCCCACGCTGTCCCAGGTGCCCAGATCGCCCGTCATGAAGTAGCCGTGCTGCATCACCCGGGCCGTCTCCTCGGGCTGGTTCCAGTAGCCCGCAAAGACCATGTTGCCCCGTACGGCCACCTCCCCCACGGTGGCATCGTCGCGCGGAACCGGCTGCCCTTCGGCGTCCAGCACGGCCAGCTCGGCCCCCAGCGCGTCGCAGCCGGCCCGGGCGCGTACCCCATAAGACGAGCCGGGGCGGTCGGAGATGGTGATGATGGGCGAGGTCTCGGTCAGCCCGTAGATCTGCAGGAACCTCCAGCCCAGCTCGGCTTCCATGCGCTCGATCAGCGAGGCGGGCGGAGGCGCGCCGGCGCACACCACGCGCAGCGAGCCCCCGGTCAGGCCCGAGTCCACGAGTCGCCCCAGCACGATGGGGGCCATGCAGGCCAGCGTCACGCCCTCCTCCAGCACGGCGGGGAAGACCAGCTCGGGCGTGGGAGCGCGCACGATCACCTGGCGTACCCCCATCCCCGTCAGCGCGTAGACCCCGCCCCAGCCATTGCAGTGAAACATCGGAAGGGTGTGGAGGTAAACGTCCTCGGGCTGCACGTGCAGGTGGGTGAGGAAGTTGTAGGCGTTCACCGTGAAGTTGCGGTGGGTCAGCATCACGCCCTTGGGGCGGGCGGTGGTGCCGGAGGTGTAGTTCAGGCTGACCAGGTCGTTCTCGTCGCGCGCGGGCTCATTGAAGGCGCTGCCGGGCAACTCCTCCAGCGACAGCCACCCGTCCGGCGCCCGTCCCCCGAAGGCGACCCGCACCTCGGTGTGCACCAGTGCGGTGTACTCGGCGTCGGCCAGACAGACCCGCGCCCCGGCGTGCTCAAGGCAGTAGCCGATCTCGTCGGGGGTGAGCCGGTAGTTGAGCGGGACCAGCACCGCCCCCAGGAGAGCGGTGGCGTAGAACGACTCCAGGAACACGTGCGAGTTGGGGCTCACGATCCCCACCCGATCGCCGGGGCGCACGCCCAGAGCGTGCAGCTTCTCGGCCAACCCCTGGCAGCGCTCGGCGAACTGGGCGTAGGTGAAGCGCCGGGCTCCGTCCACCACCCCCTCACGCTCGCCATAAAGGCGCGTCGCCCGGCGCAGGAACGAGCTCACCAGCATGGGGACGATCACGGTTTACTCTTTGAAGCTCTTAAAGAAACGCTCGAAGTCGGCCCCGCCCACGGTCTTCATGACGAAGATGCGGTTCTCGTCCGGGGCCGGCAGCACGCGCATGCGCACGGCCAGGCCGTCGCGGTTGGTTCCCTTGATGTCGACGGCATCGTCCGGGCCCGGCTTCTGGCCGGGATTCTTCAGGTTGCGCATCGCCCCGGTGACAAAGACTTCCATCGCCTTCTCTTCGTCGGCCTCGGTCAGCTCGGAATAGCCGGGGATGATGCTGTAGCCCGCGACGTACTGAATGTCGCCCTCTGACCAGGCCCACCCGAAGTGCTTGCCCTCGCCACCCGGCAGGGCCTTCGGGGTGCCCGGGAACTCCACCGAGAAGCTCTCGTCGGGCGCGGTAAACAGGGGCCAGGTCTGGGCCTGGGCGAGGGTGGCCAGAAGCAGCAGGAAGGGCAGGAATCGTCGCATGGCGGCCACTTCCTGGTCGGACGATGGAATCCTATTTCAGGGTCCGCCAGCCACGCGGCGTGCGTTCGAGCTCATGCCGCTCGAGACGCTGCAAGAGCTTGTGCCGAGCGTCGCACCAGATCCCTGTGTCGGACAGAACCCGGCCATCGGCCAGGGCATCCCAGAGATAGAGGTCGTCTGCGTTCAAGACTTCCTGAGGAGTGAATCCCATCGGCTCGAGCGGAGGGAGATTGCGATAGGGCTCCAGCAGCCGCTCGATGCGCTCCCCGCGCGTGAGCCCCTCCAACTCGTCCGAGACCACGACCAGGTCGATGTCGCTGTCTCGCATGTGGGTGCCGCGCGCCCGCGAGCCCACGACCACCACCGCCAGGGCCTTCACGGGCAGCCGGCTCAGGTAGTCTCGGAGCTGAGCCTCGACTTCACCCACTCCATCACGCGTGCGCAGCATCCTTGTAGCTCCTCCACCATCGGCCGGTCGTAGAAAGTCTCGGGCGGTCCGCCCACTCCGTTGGGATAGCGCGAATCGATGTAGCAGCGATCCAACCGTCGAAGATCCTGGTCGAGTTTGGCCGGGAACTTCTCGCCCCGACGCTCAAGCGCCACCATCAGGCCCAGTCCCGAGTGGCTGGTATCTCGCTCACCGTGCAGCGTGAGGACCGCTTTCAGAGCTTTCTCGGCGGCCTGCTGGAGATGGAAGGCGGCGTTGGCGTGGATCCCATTCTGGAGTAGAACTTCAGCCGTTCGCCAGTCCCCCTGGGCAGTCTCGAGCCACCAGCCGACCCGGTCGTCCATGGCAGAGACGTTCCTGGAGCCAGGGCGGGCCACCTCCCGCTGGGGAGCTGATTTGGCGGGAACACCGAGGCCGGTAACTGGTGCTGGCTCGGCAGCTACCTCAGGATGTTGTCCAGTTTCTGCAATACGGGCAGGGCTCATCCGACCAGACCGATTCGAAGTGCTTTACTGGCGCGATTTGGCGGGAATGGGAGCGAGTCGAACACTCCTGCAGTGTTAGCTGCACAACGGTTTTGAAGACCGCGGAAGCCACCGGGCCCCATCCACTCCCGCCCTGAGCTTCTCGCCCCGGGCCCATTCCCCTCCGAAGACAGGAATCGCTCCTCGAAGCAACGTAACACAGCCGCTTATGGGAAAGCTGTTTGGAACCGACGGAATCCGGGGCATCGCCAACTCTGAGCTCACCCCCGAGCTGCTCTTCAAGATCGGGCGGGCCCATGCTCACTCGCTCAAGTCCCATAACCAGCGACCCCGCATCGTGGTCGGGCGCGACACGCGCATCAGCGGCGACCTGCTCGAGGCGGCCTACACCGCCGGGGCCTGCGCCTCGGGGGCGGACGTGGTCAGCGTGGGAGTGCTGCCCACTCCCGGCGTGGCCGTGCTCATACCCCTCCTGCAGGGCGATTCGGGGGCGGTGCTGTCGGCCAGTCACAATCCGGTGCAGGATAACGGCATCAAGCTTCTCTCCCGCGATGGCTTCAAGCTCGAGGACGCGGTCGAGGCCGAGATCGAGCGGCTCATCGACGAGGCCGACCAGCTGCCCCGGCCCACCGGGGCCGAGGTGGGAAGGCGGCTCGAGGAGAGCCAGGCCGAGGACATGTACCTGGCCCACCTGATGAAGGCCGCCCGGGGGCGCCTCGAAGGCCTGAAGGTGGTGCTCGACTGCGCTCACGGCGCAGCCTACCATGTGGCCCCGCGCCTCTTCCGCGAGTTGGGGGCCCAGGTGGAAGTCATCGCGGCCACCCCGGACGGCACCAACATCAACCTCAAGTGCGGCTCCACCCACCTGGAGGGTCTGCGGGCCGAGGTGGTAGCCCGCCAGGCCAACCTCGGGCTGGCTTTCGACGGCGACGCTGACCGCTGTCTGGCGGTGGACGAGCAGGGCACGGTGGTGGACGGCGACCAGATGATGGCTCTCTTCGCCAACTGGCTCAAGACCCAGGGGCGGTTGCGCCACGACCTGGTGGTGGCCACCGTGATGAGCAACGTGGGGCTGGAGATCGCCCTGCGCGAGAAGGGCATTCGCCTCCTCAGAACGCGCGTGGGCGATCGCTACGTGCTCGAGGAGATGAAGGCGAAGAATGCGGTGCTGGGCGGCGAGCAGTCGGGTCACCTGATCATGCTCGAGCACGGCACCACCGGCGACGGCACCCTGGCAGCCCTGATGCTGGCCACCCTGGTGCACGAGAGCGGCCAGCCGCTGAGCGGGCTGGCGGCTGGCATGCAGCGTTTTCCTCAGAAGCTGGTCAACGTGCGCGCCCGCCACAAGGACAGGCTGGACTCAGACCAGGAGATCGGAGCCGCTATCGCTCGGCTGGAGGGCCGCCTGGCCGAGCGGGGGCGCATCCTGGTGCGCTGCAGCGGCACCGAGCCGCTGGTGCGGGTGATGGCCGAGGGGCCGGACCTGGCCGAGCTCGACGACGTGGTGGGCGAACTGTCACGTCTGATCGAGCAGCGCCTGGGCTAAGTCGGTTCGGTGGCGAAGCCCGGCGCCTCTTCGAGCTCACCCATGTTCCCAGCAGCGCATCTTGACGGGCGTCACCTCGATGTAGACCACGCCCTCGGCCAGCGCTCCGTCGCGTCCGGAAGCGCGGCGCACGCGCTCGAGCTCATCACCTGACTCCACCAGCCGGGCGGTGCCCTGGATGGAGACCACCAGGTGGGGCTTCTCGTGCCGCCCATTGTCCACGTACAGGCTGACGCGCGGGTCGCGCAATAGATTGCGCACCTTGCGGGTGGCCCGGCGGCAGCCAAGGTAGAGTTTGCCCTCGAAAGGGAAGTAGCCCATCGGAACCGAGTGCGGAAAGCCGCCCTCGTCCAGGGTCGTCAGCACCATCCAGCCGGGACGGCGCTCCAGAATTGCCAGCCCCTCATCGGGGCTCAGATGACGGATCAGGGGTTACTTGGGAGCCATCATCCGCGCCACGCCCAGGCAGAGCATGGCGCCCGCGGCGGCTCCGGGCAACACCAGCAGCCACCCACCGTAGCTGAAACCCACGATGGCCCCCAGCACCCCCAGGGCGGGAGTGATATACTTGGCGATCATGTCGGTGTTCTTGACCTGTTTCTCAAAACACTCGGGGTGGTAGACGCGCTCGATGCCACCCGACATTGTGACTTTGCCGTTCGATTTGATGAGGGTCTTGCCGCAGACGCGGCACTCGAGCACCTTGTTGGCCTCGCCGCAGGGGATGCAGAACAGGGGCTTTTGGAACTTGAGCGCGGCCAACTCGAAGACCTCTGCCTGATTCATCTTGGTGTTGCACTTCGAGCACGTGAACGGAAACGGCTCGTTGCAGTTCTTGCAGAAGGCGTCGATGGTGGGGTCGACGCTCTTCGTGCAGTTCCGGCACGGATATACGGGCATGCCTTGCCTCCTAAAACCTAAACGCTGTAAGCCGGCTCGATGATGGCGGACATTGAGCCCTTGCAGCGCGGAAGTCGCGGGTCGGCCCCATACCCGTGAATGCGCGCCGCTTCCAGCTCAGCCCGCTCTCGATGGGTCGTGAAGACGATCACCCGCCCCGTGGTATCGACTTCTTTCGCCATCAGGAAGCAGAGCTCGATGTCATGGCCAAACAGGCGGTGGAGCATTTCGATGACGTATTCGTAGGTATGATCGTCGTCGTCGAGTAAGACGACGTTCCACGGCTCGAGCAGCTTGGGAACGCGCTCGACCGCTTCGATCTCCTCTCTTTCCAGCACCGGAATGCTTTCGCCAGCCATGACCCTCCGAGAACCTCCTGGCCCGGCCGAGCAAAGACCGGACCATTTTTGTCGCCTCGGTACTAAAACCCAGACCAGTTAGAGTTCTCGCTAGGCCTGGTGGTACTCCTCCAGATGAACCGGAATCGAATCCACTTCCCAGATCTCCTCGGCATACTCGCGCACGGCCCGGTCAGAGGAGAAGTAACCCGTGCGGGCCACGTTGCGAATGGCCTTGCGGGTCCATTCGGCCTTCTCGGTGAAGGCCCGCTCGACGCGCTCCTGGCAGGTCACGTAGGCGGCGAAGTCAGCCAGCACCATGAAACGGTCAGCTCCCAGCAACTCGGCCAGCAATGGATTGAACACCCCCGGCTCGCTTGGAGAGAAGCGGTTGCGGGCGATCATGTCCAGCACCTGGCGCAGGTTGGGGTCGGATTCATAATAGGTGTAGGGTTTGTAGCCCCGGGCCTTGAGGTCGACCACTTCCTCGGCCTTAAGACCGAACAAGAAGAAGTTCTGGTCGCCCACCCGCTGGCGGATCTCCACGTTGGCTCCGTCCAGCGTGCCGATGGTGAGGGCACCGTTGAGGGCAAACTTCATGTTGCCGGTTCCCGAGGCCTCGTAACCGGCCGTCGAGATTTGCTCGGAAAGATCCGCGCCCGGAATGATCTTCTCGGCCAGGGACACGCTGTAATTTTCCAGGAACACGACCTTGAGCCGGTCGCGCACCACCGGGTCAGCGTTGATCACTGAGCCGATCGAGTTGATCAGCTTGATCACCAGCTTGGCCATGGCGTAACCGGGGGCGGACTTGCCGGCGAAGACGAAGGTGCGCGGCACGAAGGGCGCGTCCGGGTTGCGCTTGATTCGGTTGTAGAGGTAGACGATGTGCAGCGCGTTGAGGTGCTGGCGCTTGTATTCGTGGAAGCGCTTGATCTGCACGTCGAACATCGAATCGGTGGAAACCTCGATACCGGTGTGGTCCTTGATCACCTGCGCCAGTTGCGCCTTGTTCTGCTGCTTGATGGCGGCGAACTTCTTCTGGAAAGCGGCGTCGTCGGCCTTGCTCTCGAGCGCTTTGAGCTTGTCCAGGTCGGTCACCCAGCCGGGGCCGCACACCTCATCGAGCAGGACCGACAGGTCCGGGTTGGACTGCTTGATCCAGCGCCGTGGGGTGACCCCGTTGGTCTTGTTATTGAAGCGCTCGGGATAGAGCTCGGCGAACTCTGGCAACACCCGGCTTCCGAGCAGCTTGGTGTGAAGCTCGGCCACGCCATTGACCGAGTAAGAGCCGACCACGGCCAGGTGGGCCATCCGGATCATGCGCGGCTGCTCCTCAACCAGCGACAGCTTGCGCAGCAGGTCGTCGCGGCCGGGGTTGCGCCTGCGCACCTCGTCCAGGAAACGCGAGTTGATTTCGTAGATCAGCTCCAGGTGGCGCGGCAGCAGGCGTTCGAGGAAGGAGACCGGCCACTTCTCCAGCGCTTCCGGCAAGAGGGTGTGGTTGGTGTAGGCGAAGCTACGCCAGGTGATGTCCCAGGCCTCGTTCCAGGTCAGGCGGTGGATGTCGAGCAAGAGGCGCATCATCTCGGGGATGGCCAGGGTAGGGTGGGTGTCGTTGAGCTGCATGGTGACCTTGTTGGGGAATTCCTTGAAGGTCTTGTTGGTCTTAAGGTAACGGCGCACGATGTCTTGCACCGTGGCGCTCACAAAAAAGTATTGCTGCTTGAGCCGCAGCTCCTTGCCTTGCATCGAGTTGTCGTTGGGGTACAAGACCTTGGAGATGTTCTCGGACAGCGTCTTGGCTTGCACCGCCACCTCGTAGTCGCCCTGGTCGAATTCGGTGAAGTCGAGCTCTTGCTGCGCTCGAGCCCGCCAGAGGCGCAGGTTGTTCACGGTATTGTTGCCGTAGCCGGCGATGGGGGTGTCGTAGGGCACGGCCAGCACGTCGTTACTGTCCACCCAGCGGATGCGGAAGTTGCCGTCCACGTCCAGGTAGGCCTCGGTGCGGCCTCCGAACTGCACCCGGACCGAGTACTCCGGCCTGCTGATCTCCCATGGGTTGCCCAGGCGCAGCCAGTTGTCCGGGCTCTCTACCTGGTAGCCGCCCTGGATCTTTTGCTCGAAGATGCCGAACTCGTAACGGATCCCGTAGCCCATCCCCGGGATGGCCAGGCTGGCCATGGAATCGAGGTAGCAGGCGGCCAGGCGGCCCAGACCACCGTTGCCAAGACCGGCATCGGGCTCCTGGTCGAGGGCTTCGGCCAGGTCAACGCCCAGCTCGGCGAAGACCTCGCGGCACTCGTCGTAGATGCCCAGATTGATCATGTTGTTGGCTAGCGAGCGTCCCAGCAGGAACTCGGCCGAGAGGTAGTAGACCCGCTTGGCGTCCCTGGCGTAGTAGGCCTTTTGGGTTTCAATCCAACGGCGTACGAGTCGATCGCGCACCGTGGTGGCAATGGCCTTGAAGCGATCGAGCGGGGTCCAGGTGCTGGTATCCTTGGCCTGCAGATAGGCCAGATTATCCAGCAAAGCCCGCTTGAGCACCGGCACCGTCATTCCAGTGCGGTCGTCTTCGATGAGGATCTCGGTGACCGGGGTCTCGCGCTGCACCGGCCTGGAGTTGGCCGGGGCAGGAGTTTTCCGGGCGGGAGCCGCGGGCTTCTTGGCAGCGGCTTTTCCTGATTCGGCGGGGGGTTTGCGGGCCATACGGTTCTCCTTCGGGCTGACGGCCAAGTTCGGCTGGCCGCGAGGCTGCCATGGCCATTCCGAATGGAGGCCTGCGGTTCCTGCGCGTCAGGTCCCCGCGAGCAGGTCGGGTCTTCGTTCGGCTGTGCGGGCTAGCGCCTGCTCGCGCCGCCACTTCTCGATGGCGGCATGGTTGCCGGACAAGAGCACGGGCGGTACGGCCATCCCCCGGAAGGTGGCCGGGCGGGAGTAGTGGGGATGGTCGAGCAGGCCCTCGGCAAACGAGTCCTGGCGCACCGACTCGGCGTCGATGGCCCCCGGCTGCACGCGGATCAGGGCGTCGGACAGCACCATGGCGGCCAGCTCGCCACCGCTCAGGACGTAGTCGCCGATGGAGACCTCCTCGTCCACCATGGCCTCGCGGTAGCGCTCATCCAGCCCCTCGTAATGGCCGCACACCAGCAAGAGACGGCTCTCGCGCGCCAGCCGGAAGACCGCCGCCTGGTCCAGCCGCGGCCCCTGGGGCGACATCAGCAGCACGCGGGGCCGCTCGGGGGCCTGGGCCGCGATCGCCTCGGTGGCCCGAAACAGGGGCTCGGCCAGCAGCACCATGCCAGGCCCTCCCCCGTAGGGCGTGTCGTCCACCTGGCGGTGGCGCCCCACGCCCCACTCTCGCAGGTTGTGCAAGTGCACCCCCACCAGGCCGGCCTGCTGGGCCCGGGCCGGGATGCTGGTGAATAGAGGCGCGAAGATCTCGGGGAAGAGCGTCAGGATGTCGAGTCTGAGCACGCGTCAATCCTCGATGACCGGCACGGTGACCACCATGCGACCGCCCGCCAGGTCCACCTCGTGGACGTATTCGTCCACTGCCGGAATGTAGATTTCTCCTGCGGAAGTGCCCACCGCGTAGAGGTCGTGGGCGGGAGTCACCAGCACCTCGCGGAGCCTGCCCAGCCGTTGGCCCTGACGGTCGAAGACCTCCAGGCCTTCGAGCTCAAAGTGCCAGTACTCGCCTTCCTCCAGCGCCACGAGCTCGTCTTGTGGCACGGCCAGCAAGAAGTTGCGCAGCCAGCCGGCCTGGTCCATGGAATGCACCCCGGCCAGTTTGACCAGCATCCGGCCGTGATGGGCCCGTGACGATTCCAGCTCCATGAGCCACACCTTTGAAGGAGCTTCCCGGGCCGCCCCGCGGGCGGGGGGAATGAGATGCACCTCCTCGGTCTGCTCGAAGCGCTCGGGGAAGTCGGTCAGCACCTCCACCGACATCTCGCCTCGAACCCCGTGGGGCTTGAGCACCCTGCCGATGGCCACCAGCTCGTCGGCCGGGCAGGGCGAGGGCCCTCCCGACCAGCGTGCCAGGGTCACGGGTTGTGGCGGATGGCGACCACGGTCCAGTCTTTGAGAACCAGCTCGCAGCTGAGCACCTGACGGAGGTTGTCGCCCACCTTTACGGTGGCCGTGCCCTGGTAGGTCGTGAGGGGAATCTCGGCCCCGTCCTTGACCTGCTCGGCCTCTTTCATGCGCCACTCCAGCTCGCTCTTCATGCGCGTGAGACGGGCCTTCTCGGCGGCTACCCAGGGAGCGTCGGCGGCCTCGCCCTGAATCTGGTTGAGCCGTTCGAGGTTGTCTTGAACCTGAGCCATGGAGGCCTGAACCTCCTGGCTCAGCTGAGCGCGGAACTGGTCGGTCATGATGACCTTGACCTGGATCGGGTGAAAGATGGTGACCTGATCGCTCACAGGATCTCCACCATGACCCGCTTGCCTTCGCGCAGCCCGGCGGCTTTCACCAGCGTGCGGATGGCCTGGGCGATCTTGCCCTGTTTGCCGATGACCTTGCCCATGTCATCGGGCGCGACGCGCAACTCGAGAATAATCGAGCGCTCGCCCTCCACCAGGCTGACCTCCACCTCTTCAGGGGCGTCCACCAGTTGCTCGGCCAGGTAATGCAGTAGCTCTTTCATGAGCTGATCCTCCCCTGATTTTTATGCGTTGGCGGGTTCGGGCTCGGGAGCCGGAGCCTTCGGCTTCGGGGGAGGATAGACCGGATCGGCACCGGCGAAATTCTTCCAGATGCCAGCCTTGACCAGCAGCAGCTTGACCGATTCGGAGGGCTGGGCGCCCTTCTTGAGCCAGTCCAGCACGCGGTCTTCCTTGAACATGACCGTGGGGGGCTCGGTGCGGGGGTTGTAGTGCCCCAGAATCTCGATAAAGCGACCATCGCGCGGGCTGCGCCCGTCGGCCGCCACCAGGCGGTAGGTGGGCTGCTTCTTCTTGCCGCAGCGGGTTAAACGAAGTCTGACCATGACGTATTTGATGTCCTCTCTTTGATGTGGATTCTTCCGGGTCGGGGTCTAAAGCTAGAACGGCAGCTTGAACGGAAAACCTCCCTTGCCACGCTTGGGAGGTTTGGAGAAAGTCTTCATTATCTTCTTGATCATCTCGAACTTCTTCAAGAGCTGGTTGATGTCCGAGACTTCCACGCCCGAGCCTCGGGCCACCCGGCGCTTGCGCGAGGCATTGAGAACGTCCGGGTTGCGGCGCTCCCGGGGAGTCATGGACAAGATGATCGCCTCGATACGCTTCATCTCGCCTTCCCCCTGCTCCATGGCGCCGGTCGGCAGGTTTTTGAGCTGGCCGCCCAGGCCCGGCACAAGCTTGAGCAGATCGCCCATGGGACCCATTTTCTTCATCTGGCGCATCTGCTCGAGGAAATCCTCCAGGTTGAAGGAGGCGTCCCGCAGCTTCTTCTCGAGCTTCTCGGCGGTATCCTCATCCATGGCCGCCTCGGCCTTCTCGATCAGGCTCAGCACGTCGCCCATCCCGAGAATGCGTCCGGCCATGCGGTCGGGATGGAAGGGCTCGAGCGCTCCCAGTTTCTCGCCCATGCCGATGAACTTGATGGGGCTGCCCGAGACCTGGCGCACGCTGAGGGCCGCTCCGCCGCGGGCGTCACCGTCGAGCTTGGTCAGCACGATGCCGGTCACGCCGAGTTGCTCGGTAAAGGTCTTGGCGATGTTGACCGCGTCCTGGCCGGTCATGGCATCGACTACCAGAAGCTTCTCCTGAGGCTGCACCGCGTCGTGGGTTGCTCGCAGCTCGGCCATCAGCTCCTCGTCGATGTGCAGACGGCCGGCGGTGTCGATAAGGACCACGTCGTGGGCGTGCTGGCGGGCGTACTTCAGGGCTTCGCTGGCGATCTCCACTGGATTGGCCCCGCTGCCCATCTCGAAGACCGAGATGTCCAGCTGCTTGCCCAGCACTTGCAGCTGTTGGATGGCGGCCGGTCTGTAGACGTCAGTGGCCACCAGGAGCGGGCGGTGGCCCTGGTTCTTCAAAAGCAGGCCCAGCTTGCCGGTGGTAGTGGTCTTGCCGGCGCCATGCAGGCCCATCATCAAAATTACGGTGGGGGGCGTGGTGGCCATGTTGAGCCGGGCCGTCTCGCCGCCCATCAGCTCTACCAGGCCATCGCGCACGTGCTTGACCACCAGCTGGCCCGGCGTCAGGCTCTTCCACAGCTCTTCGCCCACGGCTTTCTTCTTGATGCCGTCCACGAACTCTTTAACCACGGGCAGGCTCACGTCTGCCTCGAGCAAAGCGCGGCGCACCTCGCGAAGCGCTTCCATCACGTCTTCTTCGGTGAGCTTGCCGCGGTTGCGCAGGCGCTTGAGAACGCTGCCGATTTTATCGCTGAGTGATTCGAACATAGCTAGACTGGCCCAGAATACCGAAAGAGTATAGACATCGCACCCCGGCGTGTCAACGGGTGAAAGTCCGGTAAACTCTGGCGGAAAGAGCCTTCCAGGTGGCCACTCCCGTTTGACGATCAGGAAATTCGCCAAGGAGCACAAGGATATAGTCGCCCTTGGGCGTGGAGACGATGCCCGCGTCGTGCAGAAGGCCCGTCAGCTCGCCGGTCTTGTGGGCCACGCGCGTGAGCGGTGGTAGGCCAGCGGGGATCAGCTCGTTTTTCGTCTGCTGCTCGAGCACGGTCCGTATCGCTTCGCTGCCGGGCAGCTCCTGTTTGGCGATCATGGCCAGCAGCCGGACCATGTCGCGGGTGGAAGTGAGGTTGTCTTTGCCGGCGTCGATGGCGGCAAAGTCGAAGATGGTGCGCTGGACGGTGGTGTCTTGCAGCCCCAGCTTGCCCATGGACCGCTGAATGGACTCCATCCCCAGTCTTTCCAGCAACATGTCGGTAGCCACGTTGTCGCTTGTGACGATCATCAGGCGGCCCAGCTCGGCCAGTTTCCAGCGCGTGCCGGCCGGGCCCTGGCCGATCTCCCCCGAGCCTCCCACCCGGAATCGCTCCTCGAAGGTCATCTCCTCGTCCAGGGAGAGCTGGCCGGCCTCGGCCCGGCGATAGAGCTCCACCAGAACCGGCACCTTCACCAGGCTGGCCGCTTCGTAGGAGCGTTGCTCGCCCAGCAAAAGTATCTTTTCTGAGCCAAGCTGTTGAAATCCCACCGCTACGCCCGGTTGCAGCTGTCCGATAGCCTTTTTAACCGACTCGGTGCGGTCCTCGAAGCGAGGGGTTGGAGTGGCCGAGGCCGAAGGCGACATTGTGGCCAGGGGAGTGGTCGCGAGACGGGGGGCGGACGAAGGAGCATTCGAGCAACCCACCAGGAGAATCGCCCCCCAAAACCAGAAAGCCCGACGCATGCGAGCGCACCTGCGACCTGGCTGCCCCCCCTTCCTTCCGGCCAGGCCTTTGAGTATAATGCTCCCCGTCAAAGTTTAAGACAAAGCAGAGACCCATGTACAGAGAAATACTCATCAGCATCGACGAGCGGGAGGGCCGTGGGGCCGTCCTGGAAGACGGCTCGGTGGTGGAAATCTTGATCGCTCGCGAAGAGCGGCAGGTCGGTAGTATCTACAAGGCTCGGGTGGCCAATGTGCTGCCTGGCATGAACGCCGCCTTCGTCGACATTGGGGTCGAGCGCAATGCCTTCCTGTGCGCCGACGACGCGGTGGCCCATTTGGGCGAAGAGGCCGATGAGAGCATGAAGAACATCTCCATCGCCGACGTGCTCAAAGTCAATCAGGAGACGCTGGTGCAGGTGGTCAAGGAGGCGGTGGGCACCAAAGGGGCTCGAGTCACCACCTACGTGACTCTGCCCGGTCGCTACGTGGTCTTGATCCCCTCGGCCCAGTATGTGGGCATCTCGCGGCGGGTTGAGAGCGATGCCGAACGAAATCGACTGCGGGTGCTGGCCGACAAGCTGCGCCCCGAGGGAATGGGCCTCATCGTGCGCACGGCCGCCTCCGGCCGTACCGAGGAGGAGTTGCAGCGCGACGTCGACTTTTTGGTACGCTCCTGGAACAAAGTCCAGGGCGTGGCCCGCCGCCGCAGAGCTCCCGCGCTGGTGCACCAGGAGCTGGCCCTGGTCGACAAGATCCTGCGCGACGTGTTCACCGCTGACGTGCATCGCCTGATCATCGACAACCCGTCGCACTTCGCCAAGATTCGCGAGAAGCTCGAGCAGACGGCTCCCAACCTGGTCAACCGGGTGCACCTTTACACCGATACCCGGCCCCTGTTCGAGTTTCACTCGGTGGAAAGCGAGATCGACAAGGCCCTCAAGCGGAAGGTCTGGCTCGATTCGGGCGGATACTTGATCGTGGAGCGCACTGAGGCCCTCTGGGTCATCGACGTGAACACCGGCAAGTTCACCGGCAAGACCAGCCTGGCCGATACCATTTTGAAAACCAACCTGGAGGCCTGCCGCGAGATCTGCCGCCAGCTCAGGCTGCGCGACATGGGTGGCATCATCATCGTCGACTTCATCGACATGGATGCCCAGCAGGATCGCCGCAAGGTGCTCGAGACCCTGACCGAGGACCTCAAGAAAGACCGCACCCGCACCCACCTGGTAGGCATGACCGAGCTGGGACTGGTGCAGCTAACCAGAAAGCGCGAAGGCAAGGACCTCGACTCGGTGATGCGCGAGTCATGCAGCTATTGCTCGGGCCGGGGAAGGGTGCTCTCGGTGGAGACGGTGGCCCTGCGGGCTCGTCGCGAGCTGTTGCGCCAGGCCCAGCAGAGCCGCAACGAGGCGATGCTGGTCACGGTGCACCCGCGCGTGGGCGTGTCGCTGGTGGGCTACGATGGCGAAGAGATCGAGGGCCTGGAGCGAGATACCGGCAAGTCGGTCTACGTGCGGGTCGACCGCGACTTTCACCTCGAGCACTTCGAAATCACCTCGGGCCGGGCCGACGACCTGAAGCAGAAGCTGGTGCCCCTGACCCAGGGTCGCAAGGCCAGGGTGCGGCTGGAGGACAACTTCGGCGTCAACCTTCAGAGTGCCCTGGCCGTAATCGAGGGCAATCTGATCGAGGTGGTCAGCGGGGGCGACAAGCTCGGCAAGCAGGTCGAGGTGCGGGTTACCTCCAGCGGACGGGCCTTCTATCGGGCTGAAGTGGTCGCCTGACGAGAGAAAAGAGGAGTTCATTCAATCCGGGAGCGAACAGGTTTCTTTGCGCCTATGCTAAGGGGTGAAGGTGAGTTGAACGTGGCCTGGTCTGGTTCCGGTTCGCGCAACATTTCATGAAGCTGAGATTCTGGGGCGTGCGCGGGTCCTGCCCTGTCGCCCGCCCTCACGTGCGTCTGTTCGGCGGGAATACCGCCTGCGTGCAACTGACATCGGGCGGCCACCAGCTGATCATCGACGCCGGCACGGGAATTCGCCGGTTGGGAGAGCAGCTCGTGCAGGGCGCCAACGGCGGACGCAACCATCTCACCTTGCTCATCAGCCATCATCACTGGGACCACATTCAGGGCTTTCCGCACTTTGCTCCAGCCAACGACGAGCGTTTCACCCTCCACCTCTACAGCCTGCGCCGACCCGATGCGGGTCTGCGCGAGCTCCTGGGCGGCCAGCAAGAGCTGCCCTTCAGCTCGATCCCCCTGGACTCGCTTCGCTCCCGCCTGGAGTTCTCCGAGCTTGACGACAACGACCTGCTCGAGGTAGGCCCGTTTAAAGTGCGCAACTACCGCCTCAACCATCCGGGCATCACTTGCGGTTACCGCATCGAGGCTGATGGCGGGGTGGTGGCCTACATCTCCGATGTCGCCCCCTCGCGTGACATGCTGCTGGCCGAAGGCCTGCCCGACCAGCGGGAAAGCTACTGGCTGCGCGAGTTGTATGAGAACCAGCTCAAGCTGGCCAACCAGGCGGACCTGGTCATCTACGACACCTTCTTCACCCCTGAGTGGTACTCTCAGCGCAAGCACTGGGGCCATTCGACTCTCGAGGACGGGGTCGAGGTCTGTCGCTACGCCTCGGCCCGCCACCTGTTCATGTATCACCACAACCCCGAACGCACCGATCAGGAGCTGGCCTGCCTGATATTGCGCCACCAGCGCGAGCTGGAGGGGGAGGAGTTCGACCTGCACGTGGCCCGTGAGGGGGATGTCTATCAGGTGGCGGCCGGCGAGGTCAGGCTTTGCGAGTGACTTTCTGGGGGGTGCGCGGCTCCATCACCACCCCCGAGCCCGAATACGCCCGCTACGGAGGCAACACGCCCTGCGTTGCGGTGTTACTGAGCGATGGCTCGGACATCATCCTGGACGCAGGGATGGGCTTTCGCTGGATGACCATGGACCTGCTTTCCCAGGGCCCCAAGAGCACTCCGGTCTCCGTGCTCCTGACGCATTGCCACTGGGACCACATCCAGGGGATCCCGTTCTCTCCCCTGATGTATGTGCCAGGCTACCGGGTCTGCATTTACGGCCGGGGCAGCCTGGGCCACAGCCTCCAGGAGAACCTGCTGCACCAGATGGAGCCGGCCTACTGTCCGGTGCCCAACTTCGTGATCCGCGAGGACGTGGGGGCCCACGTCGAGATCAGCGAGCTCGGCGACGGGGCGGTGCGCATCGGTCCCGCCCGGGTGATGGCTCGCAGGCTTCCTCGCGGAAAGCGGGACCAGTGCACGGGCTATCGTATCGAGGACGGAGGGAGAGTGCTGGCCTATCTCACGGACGTGGAGTATCCCGAGGGTCCCGCCGCCTGCCCGGACGCGCTGGAGCTGGCTCGAGACGCAGACCTGCTCATCCACGATGCCCAGTATCTGCCCGATGAGGTCGAGGCCCGCCGCGGCTGGGGCCACTCGACCCCTCACGACGCTATGACCCTGGCCCGCCTGAGCCGAGCTCGGAGGGTCGCCCTCTATCACCACGATCCGGCGCGTACCGACCACGACCTCGATGTCCTCGTGGCCGGCCTCGAGTCGGGAGGACCCCAGGTCTTCGCTGCTCGTGAGGGCCTCCAGATCGAGCTTTGAAGGAATTTCCTGGACAGTTTCTAACCCCTGCCTATGGTCCGATTGTGGGGAGCGGTTGTCGTCTTGTGCCTCCTGACCGGCTGTGGCGCTCCCTCCACTGTTCCGACCGATGGCCCCGCCGACGTGCTCCCACCCGACCTGAGCGACCGTCCGTTCGGCTTGGCCCACAAATTTCTCGAGCTGTCGCAGAAGGGCAACTTCAAGCAGGCTTACACGTTCTACTCCGAGTCGGCCCGAGGGCGAGTGAGCGAGATCACCTTCGAAACCGAGTTGCGCGCCTATGGCACGAGCCGTGGGCGCGAGCTTTCCCAGGCTCGGGTCCTCACCGAGGTCATTCGCGGAGAGAAAGCGAGGGTCACGCTGGGCCGCCAGTCCGAGGACCCCGAGTCCGTCTGGACGCTGCTATTTGCCAAGAAGGGGGGCAAGTGGGTGGTCGTGTCCGCGGCCGGCGGACCCTTTGGTGGCCACGAGCTCAGTCAGGAAGAGCGCGAGCAGGGCTGGGATCTGTGAGGCTCAGGCGAGCTGGAGGTAGGGGGCCAGCCGCTGGCGGATCTCCTCGGGAATGGGCACCGGCTTGAAGTCTCCCCGCGTCACGCTGGCCAGCACCACCTGACCGTCGGCTACCAGGTCGTTCTCGCGCAGTCGGAACACCTCAAAGCCCAGCGTTAGCGATTTCTCCCCGAAACGGGCCACGAAGGCGGAGACCTGGATGCGGTCCTCGAGCAGCAGGGGCTTTCGGAAGTTGAAGTGGATCTGCACGCGCGGGAGCCAGATGTCCAACCGGTCGAAGACTTCCGAGTAGGGCAGTCCGACGGCCCTGAACATCTCCATCTCGGCCACCTCGATAAAACGCAGGAACTGGCCGTAGTAGATGATGCCGGCTCGATCGGTATCTGACCAGCGAACCTGCTCGGTGACGGTAAAGCGGCCGCTCAATTGGCGGATTCGGCCGTCATGGGAACGGGGGGCTCAAATTCGTCCTTGGGAGGGTCTTGCTCTGGCGCCCTCTCTGCCTCGGAATCCTCGGGCGGCTCGCTCGGCTCAACGGCAACGGGCCCCGCCGGCTCGGTGGACGGCGTGGCTGTCACCGGCGCGGCTGTCACCGGCGCGCTTTCTCGCAACTGTCTGGTCTGGCTGTGCACTTCGGCGACCAGGGGCTCGGACAGGCTCTGCATGGCCTTGCGGAAGGAGGACATGGCCTCGCCCATGGCCCGACCCATCTCGGGCAGGCGCTGGGGGCCGAAGATCATGAGCGCCACCACGAACAGAAGGACCATCTCGCCGCTGCCGATGTTAAACATGGTGACCTGAATGGGTTCCGGTCACAGTGCCAGGATCCTCCCGGACGCAAGCTCAGGCCCGTCGGCTCAGATCGTCAAGGGCCCGCTCGGCACTGAGACACTGGGTGTAGGCTTGATCGAGCCTGGCTCGGGGAAAGGGCAGGTCGAGCCCCTCGAGCTCGAGGCCGTCGAGTTGTTGCACCGCCCGATGCAGGTCTGCCAGGCACTCTTGCAACGCGTCCCGGGAGGATTGCAGCAACAGTTTGAGACTCTTGTCGGACATGGCCGGGGGGTTCTGGGAACATTTGGACCGCTCCTGTCGTCGCTGCATTGGCCTTGAACCCGCCGGGGAAGAGGAACTCTCCTCGGGCTGTCGTAAAATCGCCCCCCTATGAGTCAATCCACCGCTACGACGGCCACGGCAAGCCCGGCGGCCGGGGAAGAACCCACTGTGAAGCCCAGAGTACTGGTCAGCGACCCCCTCCCCTCCGAGGCCCTCACCGCCCTGCGCGGTCTGGCCGAGATTGACCAGGTGCAGGGGCTGACCCCCCAGCAACTGGCCGAGAAAGTGCGGCCCTACCAGGCCCTCATCGTGCGAAGCGCTTCGCGCGTGACCCGAGAGGTGATCGAAGCGGCCGAGAATCTGCAGGTCATCGGCCGGGCCGGAGTGGGCGTCGACAACATCGACGTGGAAGCCGCCACCCAGCGCGGCATCCTGGTCGTCAACTCACCCGGCGGGAACACCATCTCGGCCGCCGAGCACACCATGGCCCTGTTGCTGGCCGCGGCCCGCATGATTCCTCAGGCGCATGCCTCGCTGGCGGCCGGGCAGTGGGATCGCAAGACTTTCACGGGCCTTGAGCTCTACCAGAAGACGCTGGGTGTGGTGGGATTGGGCCGCATCGGACGCGAGGTTGCTAGCCGGGCCGCCGCCTTTGCCATGCGGGTCGTCGCCTTCGACCCTTTCCTGTCGGCCGACTATGCTCGCGATCGGGGCATCGAGGCGCTGCCCCTGGATGAGCTGTTGGCACTCAGCGATTACGTCACCATTCACGTGCCCCTCTCGCAGGAGACTCGCAACCTCTTCTCGGCCGACCGGCTGGGCAGGATGAAGAAGGGTGCGGTCCTGGTGAACTGCGCCCGGGGCGGCATCGTGGACGAGGAGGCCCTCTGCGAAGCGCTCAAGTCGGGCCAACTGGCCGCTGCCGGCGTGGACGTTTTCGCCAACGAGCCGCCCGAGGGCTCGCCTCTGCTCGGCCTGAAGAACATCGTGGTCACGCCCCATCTGGCCGCCTCCACTCACGAGGCCCAGAATCGGGTGGCCATCGATGTGGCCGAGCAGATCGCCGAGGTGTTCCGGGGCAATCCCCCTCGCACTGCGGTCAACATCCCTTACCTGCGCCCCGAAGTGATGAGCGCGCTGCGCCCATTCCTGCACCTGGCCGAGCAGATGGGCAAATTGGCCGCTTCCCTGGCCCAGGGACCGGTGCGCCGGGTACGCCTGCAGTATCGCGGCGGCCTGGCCGACTCGGAGGTCAACTACCTGACCAAAGCAGCGCTTCGGGGCGTTCTTTCGGTATCCCACTGCGAGGTGGTCAACTTCGTGAACGCGATTCTGGTGGCTAACGAGCGCGGCATCGAAGTGCTCGAGACCACCAGCCGCACCAGCGCCACCTACTCGAATCTGATCGAGCTCGAGGTCGATTCCGAGAAGGGAACCCGCCGTCTGGGGGGGGCCGTCTTCGACGAGCAGGCACGGGTGATCGAGCTCGACCATTACTCGATCAGCCTGGTGCCCGAGGGCATCAAGCTGATCACCTGGCAAGACGACACTCCCGGCGTGGTGGGCAAAGTCGGCACTCTGCTCGGGGACGCTGACGTCAACATCGCCGAGATGCAGGTCGGCCGCAGTACCCGACGGGGCCGCGCGGTGATGGTGATGGCTCTGGACGAGCGGCCCGAGGACGCAGTGGTGGAGCGGATTCGAGCCCTGCAAGGGATCGAGGATGCCCGCCTGGTGGTGCTCTGAGTCTTGTCGTGCAGGAGTTTGGGGGTTGAGAAGAGTATCTGACGTGTTCCCAAGCAAAGAGAGGCGTTTATGGCAGAACTGAAGGCAAAACTCGATTATCAGCGGATCGCCGAGGCGATCAACGTGATTTTGACGGACATCTACGGCGAGTACGTCGCCATGGGCTCGCCCACCAAGCTCGGGGGGTTGCGCTTCCTGGACGTGGAGAGCTCCAAGACCTTCGCTTTCGAGAAGACCCGCGCGGTACCCGAGGAGGAGGGCAACTACCTGATCGTGTCGGCGCCGGTCAAGGACGAGGCTGAGGTGCTCGAGGCGACCCTCAAGAAGGGCCCCCACGGCAAAGCGCTCAAGGAGTTCGCCGTACGCTCGTCGAGCGACGCCGGCAAGGGCGGCAAGAAGTTCGTCGAGGTTGCTTACTTCTTGCCCACCGGAAGCTGGCTCAGCGACAAGATCGTGGCCGACTACGCCAAGAAGCACAGTCTCATCAACGGTAACGATGCAGTGACCTGGATCTTGCGCGACCAGGTGCTGCCCCTGGCACGGGAGGTCATGGCCAACTTCGTGGCCGTAATTCGCAACGAGAAGTAAGGAGCCCCGCGGGCCTCGCCGCGCGGCCCACGCGCAGAGCTCAGCGCATGATATCGTGCTCGGGGAAATCCGGGCGGAACCCGGCCGCAAGGTCGGGTCTTTCTGCTTTGACGTAATCCCAGAGGAGCTTCTGCAGCCGGCGGCGGGCCCGGTTCAGGCGCGAGCGCACTGTGCCCACCGGTGTCTCCAGAATGTCGGCGATCTCCTGGTAGGAGAAGCCCTCGACATCGCATAGGAGTAGCGGAGCCCGGAACTCGTCGGGCAGCAGCTCGATGGCGGCTTTGACTTCCTCGGTCCAGTTGTGGTCGAAGAAGGCCTTTTCCGGATTGCCCTCCATCTGCAGCTCCGGGTCGTGCAGCTTGTCGTAGAGATACCACTCCTCGGTATCGTCGAGCGAGTCCACCTGTTGCTTCGATTTCGCCTGCCAGCGGTTGACGTGCAGGTTATGCATGATGCGAAACAGCCAGGCCTTGCAGTTGGTGCCCTCCTGATACTTTTCAAAAAAGCGAACTGCTCGCAAATAGGTCTCTTGCAGCAGATCCTCGGCGTCGCGCTCTTGTCCGGTCAGGCGGCGCGCATAACGAAAGAGCGCATCCATATGCACCAGGGCTTCTCTCTCGAAGGCGGCGGGGGAGACGGGCATGAATCCGCCGGCAGTTTTCCGATGGCAGGATGAATCCTGCAATCCGGCGACAACATGAGTGAGCGGCCGACCATTCCTGCGTCGACAGGACTTCTACCCTCCCGCGCGTGACCAGTTCAGAATTAGAACGCGCGGGAGTGTAGACAAGCTGTTGAACGGCGCCGCGCTAATTCCTGAAGCGTTCCACGCGGCGCCTTACGCGCTGAAGAAAGCCTGGCGTAGCCTCTCCACCAGGTGACGGACCCGAGAGGATACCTCGGTGGCTCTGATGGGCTCGAAGGTCACCGGCTCGAGCCAGGCCTCCAGGGTGGCCCGCACTGAGGCCGCCAGAGCGCGGGGATCGTAGCCCCCTTCCAGCAGCCCGACCAGCCTGCCGCGCGTGCGGCCGCGCCGCGACCAGCGTTCGAGGCGGGCGGCCATCTGGCGGAAGCCCTCGGTAGTGACGGCCATGCCTCCCAGCGGATCGCGCTGGTGGGCGTCGTATCCGGCCGAAAGCAAGATGAGGTCGGGGTCGGTGCGCTCCAACAATGGGTCCAGCAACTGCTCCATGGCCCACAGGTACTCGGCGTCCCCGCATCCGGCCGGCAAAGGCAGGTTGTAGATCGAGCCGGCGCCCGGCCCTTCGCCTCGCTCCTCGGGATGTCCGGTGCCGGGGTAAAATGGGGACTGGTGGAAGGACATGAAGACCGTGCCCGGGTGGCGGTAGAGGCAGTCTTGCGTGCCGTTGCCGTGGTGCACGTCCCAGTCAAAGATCAGTATGCGCTCGACCCCGGCGTGGTGGGCTGCCAGCGCGATGTTGGAGTAGAGGCAAAAGCCCATGGCCCGCTCGGGCGTGGCGTGGTGGCCGGGAGGCCGCAGCAGCGCAAAGCCTCGCTCGAGCTCGCCAGAGGCCACCCGGCGGGTAAGCTCGATGGCCGAGCCGGCGGCGCGCCGGGCAACCTCAGCCGAGGCGGGTGAGCAGAAGGTGTCCCCATCCAGCCAGCCGCCGCCCCGAGCCGACACGGCCTCCAGCCGCTCGACGAGCGAGGGGGCGTGCAGGGCGGTCAACTCCTCATCGCTGGCCAGTCGGCTGGCCACTCTCTCCAACGGGGCGGGGGGCAAGGCCAGCTCGGCCGCAATGGCCTTCAGTCGCCCGGGATTCTCCACGTGGGCGCCCGTGTCGTGGCGAAGGAAATCGTCCTCTTGGACCAGGCCGAATCGCATAATCGGCCCTTTGCCAGGGGCGCCTCGGCCCCCTCTCAGGCGGCGTAGTTGGACACCAGGCTGACCAGGAAGTCCTCGAAGTTGGCCGGCGACGCGGGCTGGGCCTCGACGGGCCGGGTCTGAAGTTGCTCGGAGCGAACGGCTACGGGGCGGGCCCTTTCGGCGATTGGGCCGGCTTCGCCCCGGGAGATCCGCTCGGCCACCTTGATGAGGAGTCGCTGTTTGATCATCGCAATGGGAAGAACCGTGGACGGACCGGGAAAGTTGTTTCGTTTTTGTTACGTGTTTTGGATCACAGCGTTAACATGGGGCACTGGTTTAAGCTGGTGGTGGAGGAGATGCAACAATGCACACACACGGAGTTCCACTACCCTGGCGCGCCTCGCCGCGACGCTGGCGGGTCTATCTGGCCGGCGCCCTGGTGGCTGCTGGCGGGGCGCTGATGCAGCTCCTTCTGGGCCTCTCCTGACGCAGCAAACCTACGTCGGAGTTTAACATAGCTGAGCCGGAGGCGGCCGCCTCCGGCTCACGTCTTTTCAACTTCCGTGACGACAGGAGCGCAAGGGCTCGCTCCAAGGAGGAGCCGCCAGGGCGGTGAAGATTCTCCTGAATGTTCTTCGTGATCCCGGTCGGCGACGTGAATCGCTCCGAGCGCATCCCCTGGGTGAACCACGCCCTGATCCTGGCCAACATCGCCGTCTATCTCTGGATGTACCTGCTGGCCACCGACTCAGAGGCGATTGTCAAGCAGTACGCTTTCGTGCCCGCGCACCCCGAGGCCCTCACCTCCATCACCTCGATGTTCATGCACATTGGCCTGGGCCACTTGATCGGCAACATGCTCTTCCTCTACATCTTCGGAGACAACGTGGAGGAGACGCTGGGCCACTTCGGCTACCTGGTTTTCTACGTGGCCGGCGGACTGTTTGCCGACTTCGTGCATGCTCACGTCATCTCCGAGTCGATGCGCTCGATTCCCACGCTGGGCGCCTCGGGGGCCATCTCGGCGGTCATGGGTGCCTACGTGCTGCTCTTCCCCCGCGCCTCGATCACGTACTGGGGGCTCTTCTTTCTCAAGACCTTCACCTTCAGCCTTTCGAGCTGGATCGCGGTGGGCTGGTGGTTCTTGATGCAGCTTCTGTCTCACGATAGCACCGGGCTCACCGGGGTCGCCTACGGGGCCCACATCGGTGGGTTCATCTTCGGAGCTAGCGCCGCCGGGCTGCTCTTGATCGCGGGCGTGATCAGCACCAACTGGCTCCACAGCGCCCGCGAGCGGCGGATGGAGCCGGTCTCCCACCAGGGCGAGGTGCTGGTCCCGTCGGCCACGCGGGGGGGCTACGTGCGCTCGACGGGAGCCTGCCCGGCCTGTGCCCGCCCGTTGCAGCCGCCAGTGGAGGACGAGTGCCCTCCGCTGGACCGATGCCTGACCTGCGGCGGCATCTGGCTCGACCCGGGGGAAGCCGAGCAGGTCTTGAGCCTGCGTCCCATGCCGCCCCACCTGGCGCGCCCAACAGCCCGCTTCGCCGACGCCGCCAGCATCCCCATCGGCAAGAGAGGCTGTCCGCGCTGCCGCACCCCCCTTGAGGTCACCGAGATCCTGGGCGTGTGGATGGAAGCCTGCCCGGGTTGCCGGGGCATCTGGGCGGATCGGTTCAAGCTCGAGGAACTCTCGCACCGCATTCGATAAAGGAGCCGTCCTCCGGGCGTGGAAAGCCAACCTGGAGCGGGGTGGCGCAAGCAACCCCGTGGAGACTCGATGGACGACCACTCGGAGAGCCGATATCTTTCGATCTTGGAGGGGGTCATCGAGGAGCTGGGTCGGGTGGAGCGCGACTTCGCCTCGAGCAGCAACGGGATCCGAGCGGTCACCGAGCTGATCGAGGAGATGTCGGGTGATACCGCCCGCTTCGCGCTCGATGACCCGGTGGTCCAAAAGGGCCACCGCGCGCTTCAACGCGTGGTGCAGAACCTGGATGAGCAGCGGTATCGGCTCGGTCGAACCAGGCCGCCCGCCCTCTGGGGAGCCTTTCACAGTCTCCTGCTGCGGTCTTTGGACCTTCAGCATCAGGGCTACCTCGAGATGGCTCGCCTCTTCGAGGACCGCCAGCTGAGCCATCTGCGCGATGGTCAGCAACTGGTGCGGAAGGGGCTGGGGCTCTTGCAGGCCGGTCGGCGCAAGGATTCTTCCACGCCGGTGGGCGGTTGAGCCCGAGGATACCGAATCCGGTAGGCCCCGGAACGGGAATCCGACCTCCTCGCCAGAGGTCAAGATAGGTGACGAGATGGCGGAAACTTTGAAGTTAGGCGGTCGCCTGACGCTGCAGGTTCACGACCTGGCAGCCGGAGGCGAGGCGGTCGGACGGGTCGACAACTTCGTCGTCTTCGTTCCCTACGGCACGCCCGGCGACGAGCTCGAGGTGGAGATCACCGAGCTGCGAAAGAACTTCGCGCGGGCCCGCATCTCCAAGATCATCAAGCCGTCCATTCGCCGGGTCGATCCCCCGTGCGGGATCTATTTCCAGTGCGGCGGCTGCCAGTTGCAGCATATCGACTACGACTCCCAGCTGCACTTCAAGACCAAGACGGTCAAAGACTCGCTGCGCCACCTGGCCGGGCTCGGCGAGGTCAAGGTCCATCCGTGCAAGCGGATGGACGACCCCTGGCACTACCGCAACAAAGTGCAGGCGGTCGTGGCGGCCAAGCCCTTTCTCAAGGGCGAGCAGGAGAAGACGGCCAAGTTCCGGCCTTACATCGGACTCTACGCCGCTGGCTCTCATCGCGTCGTCAAGATGGACGAATGCCTCATTCAGGACAAGGTGAACAACAGGGTGCTGCAGGCCACCCGCGAGATTCTGGAACGCTTGCAGTGGCCGGTCTATGACGAGCGAGACGGCTCGGGCCTGATCCGCTATCTGGTGGCGCGCAGCTCGCGCAGCACGGGCGAAGCCATCCTGGTGGTGGTGGCAGCCCAGCCCCGCCTGCCGCAGGTGCAAGAGTTCCTCAACTTTCTCAAGCGGCGCGTACCCAAGCTCAAAGGGGTGCTGCTCAACCTCAACCCCCACCAGACCAACGTGGTGCTGGGCAACCGCACCCAGCTTCTGTGGGGTCAGGACCACCTGGTCGAGGAGGTGCAGGGCTTGAAGTTCCACATCTCGCCCACCTCGTTCTTTCAGGTCAACACGCAGGGCCTGAGCGTGCTCTACGACGTGCTCGACGACTACGCCGACCTCAAAGGCCGCGAATCGGTGCTCGATCTCTATTGCGGGGTGGGCTCCCTGGCGCTGTTCTTGGCCCGCAAGGCTCGGCGGGTGGTGGGTGTGGACGTGTCTCAGCCGGCCATCGAGGACGCCGTGGTCAACTCCGACCTCAACGAGACGGTCAACGCCACCTTCCAGGCAGGGCCGGTGGAGCGCCTCCTGCCCCAGATGTACCGCGACGGAATGCGCTTTCAGGTGGCTATCGTGGACCCGCCCCGAAAGGGTTGCGATATCGATACTTTGAAGACTCTGGCCAAGATGCGCATTCCCAAGCTGATTTACGTCTCGTGCAACCCTTCCACCCTGGCTCGCGACCTGGGCATCCTGGCCGACCTGGGCTACCGCACGCACGAAATCCAGCCACTGGACATGTTTCCCCAGACCCATCACGTCGAATGCGTGGCCCGGCTCACCGAGGTGGGCCTGAAAGGCAAGTAAGCTCGTGGGGCTCCATCTCTCCGAGGCCAGCGAGCAGCTGGCCAAGAAGGCCGCGCAGCTCTCGCTTGACTGGCGCCACTACTACCTCAGCTGCGAGCACTACTTCGCCGCTGCCGTGGCCGTGGACGCCTCATGCCGCAACTGGCTGGCCTCCAAAGGGCTCGATCACGCGGCTCTGGAGAAGGAGGTCCTGGAGCTGTTGCCCCTGGGCGACGACAAGGTGCCGAGCTGGAATGGCCAGCAGTCGCCCCGTCTGCGACGCCTTCTGGGCAAGCCCGCCCAGGAGGTGGCCGAGAGCTGCCGGGCCATGCGGGTCGAGCCCAAGCACATCGTCGCCGCCATCCTGAGCGACCCCAAGTGCATCCCCTCGCGCATCCTGATGGAGCGCGGCATCGAGCTTCGCAAGGCGGGGGGCGAGCTCTTGGGCGGCGTCTTTCCCTCGGTCAGCTCGGGTGGAGCCAACGGCGAGGCACCCGAGCGCGTCTCCTCCTCGGGTGAGGGCAAGAAAAAGGAGAAAAAGGAGAAGATGCTGGCCAAGTACTCGCGCGACCTGGTGGCCCGGGCCCGCGAAGGCAAGATTGACCCGGTGGTGGGGCGCAACGACGAAATCCGGCGCGTGCTCACGATTCTGGCCCGCAAGACCAAGTCAAACCCGGTGCTCACCGGCGAGGCCGGGGTCGGCAAGACGGCCGTGGTGCTGGGCCTGGCCCAGCGCATCGCCGAGGGGAAGGTGCCCGACCAGCTCAAGGACCGCCGCCTGCTCGAGCTCAACCTCACCGCCATGCTGGCCGGAGCCAAGCACCGAGGCGAGTTCGAAGAGCGTCTCCAGGGCGTGATGGAAGAGGTGCTCGAGGATCCGCGCATCGTGCTCTTCATCGACGAGCTGCACCAGCTGGTGGGGGCGGGCGACTCGCGGGGCGGCATGGATGCCTCCAATATCCTCAAGCCGGCCCTGGCGCGGGGCGACTTCCCCCTGATCGGGGCCACCACCACCGATGAGTATCGCAAGTCGATCGAGCTTGATCCGGCTCTGGAGCGCCGCTTCCAGCCGGTGCTGGTGGGCGAGCCCTCGGAAGAGGACGCCTTCACCATCCTCAAGGGCCTGAGCAAGAATTACGAGAGCCACCACGGGGTCAAGTTCCCCGAGGAGGCCTTGCTGGCGGCCGTCAAGCTGTCGGTGCGTTTCCTGCCCGACCGCAACCTGCCCGACAAAGCCATCGACCTGATCGACGAGTCGGCCGCCCGCATCAAGAACCGCTCGGGAGTGTTCGAGGGTGAAGCCGGGCAGGTCAAGTTCGAGGTGACCCCGGACGTGATCGCCGAGGTCGTCTCCGACTGGACCGGCATCCCTGTCAACCGAATGACGGCCGAGGAGTCCGAGCGCCTGCTGGAGATGGAGACGCTCCTGCAGCAGCGCGTGGTGGGTCAGGATCACGCCTGCCTGGCGGTGGCCCAGACCATCCGGGTGGTGCGCATGGGCCTGGTTTCTCCCACCCGCCCCGGTGGCGTGTTCTTCTTCCTGGGGCCCAGCGGCGTGGGCAAGACCGAGCTGGCCAAAGGGCTGGCCGAGTTCTTGTTCGGCAGCGAAAAGGAGATGGTGCGCTTTGACATGTCCGAGTTCCATGACAAGCATTCCATCTCGCGCTTGATCGGCTCTCCCCCGGGCTACGTAGGCCATGACGAGGAGGGGCAGCTGACCGGGGCGGTGCGCACCAAGCCCTACTCGGTGGTGCTGCTCGACGAGGTCGAGAAAGCCCACCCCGAGGTCTTCGACCTCTTCTTGCAGGTCTTCGACGACGGCCGTCTGACCGATTCCAAGGGCCGCACGGTCAACTTCACCAACACCATCATCGTGATGACCTCCAACCTGGGCTCGCGCGACGCCGCCGCGGCCGGCGAGCGGGTGGGCGTGGCAGGCCAGCTCGAGAGCCTGCCCCCCTCCTACCAGAAGGCTTTACGTGGCCACTTTCGGCCCGAGTTCCTCAACCGCATCGACGAGATCGTGCTCTTCCGGGCCCTGGAGAAGAGCGATCTGACAAGCATCGTGACCATGCAGCTCGAGTCATTGAGAAAGCAGGCCCGCGCCCAGAGCGGCCTGGAGCTCTCCTACGCCCCCGAGGCGGTGGAGTTCATCATCGAGAAGGGCTACCAGCCCGAGTTCGGCGCCCGCCCCATCGCCCGGGCCATCGACCATCACCTCAAGCGCCCGCTGGCCTCCGAGCTTTTGCGGCGCAAGTATCCTCCCTCCACCGAGCTCGAGGTGGTGCGCGACGGCGACGAGCTCACGTTTCTGACACGTAGTCGCGAGGAAATCGGGGGCACGCTCGGTGCGGATTAAGCTCGAAGTGCTCTCGGGGCCGCTCGACGGGCACGTGTTCCAGTTCAACCACTCGGTCGAGGTGGGGCGCGAGGCCAAGGTGCAGATCGCCACCGACAACTTCATATCGCGCCGCCACGCCCTGATCGACCTGCAAGATCCGCACGTCTACCTCGAGGATCTGCGCTCCACCAACGGCACCTTCGTCGACGGCGAGCGCCTGCAGGGTCGCTGCGAGCTGGCCAACGGCAAGGTGTTCAAGTGCGGTCGCACATGGCTTGAGATCAGCTGGTAAAGGGAGTGCTGAAGGTTTTGCAGCAACTGGCGTCGACGGAGCGCCTTCGAAGCTTCAGCACGGAACGCTCAACACATTAAATTCGGCTGCAGGGGCGGCGGCCCGACCGGCGAAGCTCGGGCGCCTATGTTGGCAAGATACGCACTTTTCCTGATGTTTACCGCTCTTCTGGCCCTGCCCGGCCTGTCCGACGACATCTCCGGACCGCTTCGCAAGACCCTCACCGAGGAGTCCTGGGGCTCGATCTACTACGTTCCCACCGAGCTGAAAGACTACGATTACTCGCGCAACGTCATGGACGGCACTCGCGAGATCCAGAGCGCGCTGGGCAAGGTGGTGATCAAGGACGCCGGAATCGGCAGCTTTGAGGTCAAATACCCTGACACGACCCTGACCGTGGACAGCAGCAAGGACGGCATCCGGGTCAAGTTTCGCAACCAGACGTATGAGTTTTTGAAGGCCGGCCACACCATGACCTTCAAGCTGCCCGACGACGAGATTCGCTATGCCCACACCGCGACCGAGTTCGTCATCAGCGGCAAGAAGGGTACCACCAAGATCGTGGAGCGGGATGGCAACTACCACATGGAGAGCCCGGTGGGTGTGTTCTCCTACGTGCCCGACCCCGACGGCGGCTTCAAGGTGCGGGGCGCCCCCGCCGTCAAGCACACCTACCTGATGCGCGGAGCCATCTTTCAGGATGCCGGCGTGGGCGTTCTGATCGACTTTCGCAAGTTCGATCCCGAGAGCCCTATCTTCCGTTTCATGGAGTGGATTCCGATCTTCGAGTATCGCTGAGCGTATTGACAGAACGCCACCAGGGCCGTAAGATCGTGTCCTGCCCTGGCGGGGTAGCTCAGTGGCAGAGCAGGGGACTCATAAGCCCTTGGTCGGCAGTTCAAATCTGCCTCCCGCCACCACCAAAAAGCCCGAATCCACGGGCTTTTTTTGTTGGAGGGTTTCCAGGCTTGTTCGATTAATAATGGGGTTATTGAGGGTTTTTGAGGGGGTATGACCGCCGGTGAAACCGCTGGCTCAGAAGCCTCCCAGACCGCACCCTCCGGGAGGTCAGCATGGGTCGTGCCAGGGGGGAAGATCGAGGCGTCTTCGAGGACCCGAAGGGCTCTGACCGGTGGTGGGCCTGCTGGTACGAGGGGAAGAGGCGTCGCATCAAGCTGGTTGGCCGGAAGCTCCAGGCCAAGGCGTTCGCCCAGAAGATGCGCGACGAATGGCGGCAAGGCCGGCTCTTCCCCGAGCTTACCCGGGCTCGGGAGTCGCGCCAGCTGACGGTGGCCGACCTGGTCGACCGGTATGCCGACGAGATCAGCCTGAAGGCCAATGCTCCCCACATGGAGCGCTACGGGCGGTACTGGAAGAAGGCAGCCGGTGGCGAGCTGGTGAGCCAGCTGCGCCCGGAGGACATGGCCCGGTATCAGGCCCGCCGGCGAGCCGAAGGGAAGGCTCCGGCCACCATCAACAAGGAAGTGAAGCACCTTCTGGCCCTGGTGAACCGGGCCGTTCGGGACGGTCTGCTGGCTGTCTCACCGCTGAAGGGTGTCCGTCCCCTGCCCGAGGAGAACCAGCGCACCAGGTGGCTGTCAGCGGAGGAGGAGGAGCGCCTCAGGGCGGTGGTGCCCCCGGCGGCCTGGCGGATCATCGTGTTCGCCATGAAAACCGGGCTCCGCCGGTCGGAGCTGGGCCGGCTCAAGAGGGGTGACGTCGACCTGGTCAACGGGCTCGTGACGGTCCGCAAGAGCAAGAGCCGCAGGCTCCGCCACGTCGACCTCTCCCCGCAGACCGTCGAGCTGCTCAGGGAGGTGCTGGCCGAGCACGAGCTGGACCACGTCTGGACGAACATCAGGCTCAAGGAGAAGCGCCCGCTCAACGTCCACAGCTTTTGCAACCAGGCGTTCCAGCGTTGGTGCCAAAAGGCCGGCGTGCATGACTTCGTCTGGCACGACCTGAGGCACACCTTCGGCTCGCGCCTGGCCATGGCCGGCGCTACCGTGGTGAGCATCAAGGAGCTGATGGGGCACGCGAGCATCACGACGACCATGCGATACATGCACCTGGCCCCCAGTCGGCGCAAAGCCGACGTTGCGATGCTGGACTTCTAATCTGGTAGCCCTAATTTAAGCCTAAAAGCGTTGACGGTTATACGCCTAAAGGCGTATGATTTAGTTGTGAAGCGCACCGATTTCGCCCGAAAGATGACCGCCGCCGGGTGGTCCGTGGTTCGCCAGGGCAGTAGCCACGAGATTTGGGGGAAGCAGGGGTTCATTTTCGCGGTGCCGCGTCACAGGGAGGTCAAGCCTGGTATCGTCCGGGCCTGGGAGAGCCTGAACAAGAAGATTGACGACGACAATGGCTGAGAGGATGATGAGAGTGATGAGGTTGCGATACAGGGTTCGGTACTACGAAGAGGACGGTGGTTGGTTGGCTGAGATTCCCGATGTCGGTGGTGGTGGGATCATGACTCAGGGGGACACCGGAGACGAGGTAAGGGCGATGGCGGTGGACGCCGTGACCCAGGTTCTTCTGGCACGTATTGATGCTGGCCAGGAGCCCGACCCTCCGACTCGCGGGCGGCTTGAGCCCGGGTGGGAGTGGGTGTATCCCGAGCTCCGGGTTGAGACCGCCATGGAGATCCGGCAGTTGCGCAAGAGGTCGGGGCTGACGATGCAGTCGGCCGCAGACAAGATTGGGGTTGCACTTGGGACTTACCAGAAGTGGGAAGACCCCGAACGTTGCAATGCGACCCTGGACACGCTCGAGAGGGTTGCTCGAGCTTTCGGGCGGGTCGCAGAGGTTTCGTTCACCTGAAGCTAGGGTCCTCCGTTGGAGTCAATGCTTTGGGCCAGCGGGGGTTACATGCTGGACCTACAGTAAGATGCTGGACCTACAGTAAGATGCGCACCTGCGTGCGGATCTCCGGCAGCATCCGGTAGAGGTGCTCACCGGGGCACTCGGTGGCCAGGTGGTCGCGGTGGCCCTGGATCTGGTCCGGGCTGATGGACAGGCGGTGACAGAACCAGGCCAGCAGGGAGACCAGGGAGTCAACCTGCGCCGAGGTGGCCCGCTGCTGGTGCAGGGCCCCCATGAGGCAGATGCCCAGGTTGCCGGTGTTCCGGCCAGCCACGTGGGCCCCGGGGCCGAACAGGGTGCGGCCCGAGTAGATGCGGCCTGCGCGGTCGATGACGTAGTGGTAGCCCACGTCGGACCACCCCTGAGCCTGGTGCTGGGCCTGAATCTCCCGCATGCGAGCCTTGCCCTGCTCGAGCGTCATGTGCTCGGGGGCGGAGCGGGCTTCGTGGTGGACGGTCTGACGGTTGTAGATTGCGGCCAGGTCGCTTTCGTTGGTGGCGTCATAGAGCGCCACGTCGACCGGACGCGCCCCCCACTGGGCGCGGGTGACGATGGTGGGCTTCACGGGTGGCATGGGGCCTCCTACTGTCTCAACTTGGCGATCTCTCGGCGCGCCAGCGCCAGCTCGAGCCGAGCCGCAGCCAGGCTGTCTCGCAGGGCGTCGTAGTCGGCGCGCAGGGCGTCGTAGTCGGCACGCAGCTCGGCCAGCTGGGTGCGCAGATACTCGATCTCACTCGAGCGGAGCTGGTGGCTGTTGGAGAGCCAGCGCTGGCCGAAGCCGCCGGCCAGGGTGCCAATCAGCCCGCAGATGGCCCCCACGATTGTGGTCTGGGTTGTGTCCTCCATCGTGTCACCTCCTCCTGCTCAATCGGTTGTAGGCCGTGGCCATCCCCTCGGCCTGGGATCGCTCGAAGCGTTGGCGCAGGGACTGGGCCTGGCGGTGCTTGCCGGCTGCCTCGAGCCGGGCCACCTGCTCATCCACGGCCTTCAGCTGGCCCTCGAAGGCTTCCAGGAACTGGACCTGCCGGGTCTGCTGGGCGGTGCGTTGCCCGCCCAGGCGCTTGAGCCGGTTCATCTCGTCGTAGAGGTAGCGGGTCTTGGCCCCGTAGCTCTCCTTGCGGCGGGCGCGAGCCTGGGTGTCGAGCTCGCGCCGCAGGCGCTGCTGCTCGGAGTAGCCGTAGTCGGAGATCTTGATGTAGTCCATCAGGCCTGGCATGCTGGCGGCCCAGGCCAGCAGGCCGTCGTCGTTGCGGCCCGGCTTGTAGGGGCCCAGCAGCTTGGAGAGGCCCTTGCCCACCGGGCCGAGCTGGCCGGCGGTATAGCGCAGCGCCCCCTTGGTGCGGGCCTGCCAGCCGGCGTCCTGCTCGCTGGAGGTCAGGACGGGGCGCCCGAAGCTGTCGGTCGGGTTCTCGCCCGCCATGATGCTGAGCCAGTTGGCCCCGAGCGCCAGGGAGGGGCTGCCGGAGGGGATCTCGTCCACCACGCTCTTGAAAAGCGCCCCGATCGTGCTCTCCATAGGCCGGGGGTCGACGCCGGCGAGCTGGTTGAGCACGCGCGAGGTGGCCACCCGGAAGAACTTGGCTGTCGGGTCGAGCGGGATCGACAGGTAGCCGGTTGCCTGCCCGTGCTCCCCGCCGATCAAGACGGCCAGGGGCACCACGAACGAGCCCTCGCGGTCTCGCTCCGGGATGGCCTCGAGCGACTTCTGCACGTCCCGCCCAAAGACCCCGGCCAGCCCGGCGCCCATGGCCACGGTGGGCCAGAGGGCCGTGTAGAACATCTGGGTCCAGGCTCCCAGAGCCGAGCTCGGCTTGCCCAGGATGCGCAGGTCGGCCTTCCAGCCCTGCAGGGCCACGTTGCTGAACATGAAGAGCCGGTTGCTGATGGGGGTGAGCCGGCCGGAGATGGTGGTGTTCGGCATGCCCACGTAGTCGCGGATGTGGGCCGCTCGCTCGGCCACCGAGACGCGCCCCTGGCGGGCGATGCGACGGTAGGCGGCCAGCTTGGCCGTGCTCTCGAGCGTCTGTCCGGCCTGGGTGATCCGCCGGGCCAGGGTGCTCATGAGACCGCGGTTCTTCTCGGCCGCGTTGGGGTCGAAGTATCGGGCCAGCTGCTCGCGGCCGCTGGTGAGGTTGCCGGCGATCTGGGCGGCGATGCTGTCCTCGGGGGGAACCAGCGCGAACTCGTCGATGGCCTGGCGCACCAGGGCCTTCGCCTCCTCGATTTGTTGAGGGCTGAAGCCGAAGCGGGCCAGGTCGGAGGCATCGAAGGCGTAGGCCAGGGCAGGCCGGACCACGCTCGCGTAGTCTCCGAGCGCCCGCACGATGTTGGTCGGGTCATACCAGCGCAGGTGGCCCAGGGCCGACATGTTGCGCGCGTAGCGCTGCAGGTCGCGGATGAAGCTCTTGGCGTGAAAGGCCGGTGAAGCGGCGATCCAGAGCCAGCGGAACAGATTGTCCTCCTGGGTCAGGAAGTCGGTCCAGAGCTTGATGGGCCCGAGCTCCACCCGCTGGAAGACCTCGGCCAGGTAGGGGTCCACCGCATAGCGCTTGACCTGGCCGTTCTGGTAGACGTCCAGGGGCTCGAGACCGCGAGGTGGCTTGGCGCCCTCGGCCAGCTCCACCACCGGGTCGCCCGCCAGCTCGGCGAACCGGGTGGCGCGCAGCTTGGCGTGGTTGGATGTGTTCAGGTTGTGCAGCTCGAGCGCGTCGTGGAGCAGGGCCACGGCAGGGTCGCGGATAGAGTCCAGGGTGCCCCGGGTCTGGAGCCTGATCTCCTCGGGGATACGTCCCCTCATCTCGCGGGCGGCCAGAGGGACGAAGTCGCGCGTGGCCTCGAGCTGGTCGGCCATATCGCGGCTGATGGTGCCCGCCTCCACCCCGTCTCGCAGGGCGTGGTAGAAGACGTCTCGGGCTCCCCGGGCAGCTCGCTCGACCGCCTGCACCTGCTCGGCGGACATGCCGCGGGTCAGCCGGGCCAGGGTCAGCTCGGCCAGGTCGGCCGTCAGGCCCTCGGGCAAGGCCACCCCCCGCAGAGAGCCGCTCGTGGCGGCCTGGTTGAGCATGTAGCTGCCCAGGTCGAACCCGGCCAGGTCAGCCTGCTCGAGCACGTCCATGACGTTGTCTTTCCAGTCGCGGCTGGCCACCCAGAGCTTGTTGCCGGCCAGGTTGAACTGGTCGAAGGTCACGGTGGGGTCGAGGTCGGTGGGGATCTCCTTGCCCTGCTTGCGCAGCTCCTCTGCCCGGCGCTTGAGGTAGGCGCCCCGATCGGAGAAGTCGCGCTCGGCCTGGTGCTTTTTCGCCTGCCATTGCTGGCGCAGGCGCTCCCACAGGCTCATCTTGCGCAGCTCGGCCGCGTTGGCCAGCTCCTGCAGGAAGGCGTCGCCGTCGGCCCAGGCGGCGGTGATCCGGTGGTGCAGCCCCTCGGCCAGGTCGTCCATGGTGCCGCTCATCTCGTCGTAGACGCGTGCCAGGCGCTGCTGCATGTCCTTGTTGCCGGACAGGAACTGGTGCATCTGGGCCCAGAACAGCGGGGCGCGCTGGCGCAGCTCGGCCGGGTTGTTCAGCAGTAAGCTCATGGCGTCGGCGAAGAGCTCCTCGGGGTCCTCTCGGTAGCGCAGATAGGCCTTCGTGGCCTGTTGCTCGTCGAAGGGGCGCCACCACTTGGAGAGCTCGAGCAGCTCGGCACGCATCGGTTGGGACATGGCCCGGAAATGAGCGCGCATCTTGCTGCGCAGCTGGCTGACCCGGCCCCCCATGGTCTCGGAGTCCATGTTCGGGACCCAGTCGGGCAGGTGGCCGATCTCGTGGCCCAGGACCCGCGCCGCCTCCTTCGGGTCCAGCCACACCCCGGGCTCGAGCTCGATGTCGCGGCCCTTGACCCGGCCGCGGACTCGCCCGCCCATGCGGCGGCCCAGCTCCTGGAGGGCCTCGGATACTTCGACTTTGCCGCTCAGCTCCTTGGCCAGGCGGACGAGCGAGCTCGGGTGGAGGGGGTGGGTCTGGATGCCGGCCAGCTCGACCCGCTGGCCGTCGACGGTGTAGCTCGGGGCCGGGCCGGAGGGGCCGGCGTCCTGGCCTACTCTTGGGCTTTCAGGCTGCTCGCGCCTATCTAGCTGGCTTTGTGCCCATCGCCCGAGGGGGGTTTCGGGCGGGGGTAGATCTCCATCTTGCCCTGGGGGTACTCTCTCGGAACGCCCCTGAAAGTCTCCTCCACCTGGCGGTCGAACTCCGCCCGCCTCTGCTCCAACGAGTCCATCGTATTCGTCTGAGACGACGAGTCGGACTCGGCCCTTCTCTTGGGCCCAAGAAAGAACGGGAAGTCGGTTTCTGGCGTCCCGAATTCGCGAGAAGGCATCGAGGTCGGTCTCCTCCAGTAGGAATCTCAGCTCCCAATGATCCGGGTGCCTTATGATTGTAGCATACTCTACTTTCGAATGCTTGAGGACTGAGCCCAGTTCGTTGGCACTGATTCCTCCCTCTACCTTCAAAGTAAGTTTCCTGGCCTCGTAGTAGTGACCCTTGCCGCCTGGCTCTACCCGAAATCCCGGACGAGGCTCGCCGGTGTGCCATATTGCCATGGCGAGTTGGCGGCGCGACGCACCTTTGTGGGCTACAGCCCGCATCACATTCCCATCCGGCGCGTCCTTTACCAATTCCGTGATAATCATGGGCTCTCCGGCACCCCTGTACACACCGGAGCCGGAGATCTGTCTGGTTGACAGCCCCTCCGCTTCGTCAATCAGAGCATACTCTCGAAGCGCCATACGGTGCTCCAACGAGTCTAGGCGCTTTTGGACCTGCTCGAGGCTCATGCCCTCGCCCTGGTAGTAGGAAGAATAGGTCTCCAGGTCCTCTCTTGGAACGTGGATCTGGCCTGTCCCCTGGTCAATCAGTGTCCCCGGTGGATCGGAGCGATTCGGGCCCTTCTCCCTGACGACCGCGCCAGTTTCCTGGTCGATGGTGGTGCGAGGGAACTCTGGCTCGGCCCGAGGCCTGGTCATCTGCTCGCGCAGACGTTGATAGGCTGGCACATTGGTGGGAGCCGGCTCAAAGTCCATCCCGACTCGGGCCGAAGCGCTGATGTGGGACGAACCCGTCTCGTCCTGGATTACCAGGCGGTTGAACTGATTCTTGGCGACTTCCAGGTCTTCTTCGGCCTGGGCCAGCTCGCGAGCCGCTTGCTCCCGGAAGCGTCCGCTGCTGGCCGCCTCGGCGGCGGACGCCTTCTTCTGGGTCAGATACTCGCGGGCCTCATCCAGTCTCTGCTGGGCCGCTGCAATGTCGTCCGCACGAGAGACTCGGGGCGCTGTCCCTCCGGTTGATGGCTCGTCGGGCGCAAGCCTCACGCCGGCCGCGTCAGGCTCAAAGTCCATGCCGACCCGAGCACGACCTCGGCTGCCCAGGACGTTCCTGCGCTGCTCAGGCGTCCACGTCTGCCAACGGTGAACTTTCCCCTGATATGAGCACCGCTGTCGAGGAGCTAGTCAACGGCTATTACAGGTGGCTGAAGGACAGTACGAAGATCAAGGCCGTTGGTGGAGATGGTTGGATTGAGGTCCAGACTCCTTTCTTGGATCGGCATAACGACTTCATCCAGATCTACGTTCGCCCACTGAAAGACAACGTGATCGAGCTGACCGATGACTCCCACGTCCTCAGCGATCTTGCGATGGGCGGGGGGGACGTTGATTCGACTCCAAAGCGGCGGCAGATCCTGGAGACCATCCTTTGTAGCCACGGGGTGAAACGGGTCGGGGATGAGTTGACTGCGACCTGTAAGGCTCAGGACTTCGCCTGGAGGAAGCACAACTTTGTGCAGGCGATCCTCGAGGTCAACGACCTCTTCAACCTATCCAGGACTAGCGTGCTCAGCCTGTTTGTCGAGGATGTTATGTCCTGGTTTGACAGCCACCAGATCCCTTTTACACCCAACCTGAAGGTCGTGGGGCATTCGGGCCTGGACCACCACTTCGATCTGGCGCTCCCTCGAACCAGAGCGAAGAAAGAGCGCTTGATTCGGGCGATCAATAAGCTCGACAGGAACACCACAATAAGGATGACGCACAGCGCGATGGACCTGCAGGAGGTACGAGCCGACGCTCAGACAGTCGCAATCGTGAACGACGCTTTCCGGAAACCTCAGAGCGACATGCTCGAAGCGCTGGATAAGTGCGACATCGAGACCGTCCTCTGGAGCAAACGCGATCAGTATCTTGGCGAGCTGGCTGCGTAAATCTTTCGCCAAGCATTTCGCCAAGCAAACCTCCGCTCCAACCGCCGGCGAACAAAAGGCGAGCAAAGAATCCTCAGTATCCATGCGGGTTCCAGGTCCACCTCTGTGGGACTCATAAGCCCTTGGTCGGCAGTTCAAATCTGCCTCCCGCCACCAATCCCGAAGGCCCGCTTGCTGAGCGGGCTTTCCTCTTTCCGAGCAGATACAGGGAGCTACCCTGCCCCCACTCCGGCAGATACCCCCCCGGAAGCAGCCCGGTACCGGGGAGTCTCCCGGTACCACCGTATGCGTGAGTGCCGGTAACGCGAAGGTAACAACCTGTTCTCACCTGCACGGCGTCCGTGACGCTATGCTGATGCGAGACGCCATAAGTAAGACCGGAGGACCTCCCATGAACGCCACTCTCGCCCAGGTGCCCCGGAGCCAGCTGATCGAGCGGGCCCAGGGCTACCAGACCACGCTGCAGAACAATCCTCCCATCCCCTTCGCTGATACGGTGGCCCAGGGCCAGGCCGACACGAGCTTCTTCCTTCAGAGCATGGAGCGCTACCAGGAGCCCACCCTGGGCGAGGTGCTGGCGCGCGTGCGGGGCGAAGAAACCGTCTATCGCGAGAATGCGAAGACTGCCAACATTACCCGCATCGCCTCGGCGGCGGTGGGCACGGGCGCGCTGCTGGCCAGCGCGTTCGGCTACCTGCCTCCGGCGGTGGCCTATCCGGTCGCGCTGGTGAGCTGCGCCACCCTGATCGGCGCCGGCGCGCGCGCCGCGGTGGCCGAGGGCAACGCCAACGATCGGGCCAGCTTCGGCTCGATGCTGCAGGCGGTCGGACAGCAGATCACGGGTGTGCAGGACAATCCACCGGCGCCGCCGGCACCTCCTGCCCCGGGTCCCGAGCCGGAGCAGCCGCCAACCCAGGGCTAACGAGAAGCCTCCCGAGCCGGGAGGCTTCTACATTTCCCGAACCGAACCGCCGCAAAGCATGCGTGTAGTGGTGCAGAAGTTCGGGGGCACCTCGGTGGCCTCGCCCGAGAGCCGCGACCAGGTCTGCCAGAAGATCGTCAGCGCTCTGGACCGCGGGTTGGCGGCCTGCGTGGTGATCAGCGCCATGGGTCGTAAGCCTCAGCCGTATGCAACTGACAGCCTGCTGGCGCTGCTCGAGCAGAGCCCCCAACCCGACCGGCGCGAGCTGGACATGCTGATGGCTTGCGGCGAGAACATCGCCTGCGTGGTCATGGCTCAGCACCTGCGCGACCGGGGTTACTCGGCCCGCGCCCTGACCGGTCTGCAGGCTGGCATTCTCACCAGTGGCGAGCACGGCGAGGCGGCCATCCTGAGCATCAACCCCACCCGGGTGCGCCATTTGCTGCAGCAGGGCGTGATTGCCGTGGTGGCCGGCTTTCAGGGGGCCACAGCGGCGCTGGAGACGACCACGCTTGGCCGGGGCGGCAGCGATACCACCGCCGTGGCGCTGGGAGCTGCCCTCAAGGCAGAGTTCGTGGAGATCTATACCGACGTGGAGGGGGTGCTGACCGCTGACCCGCGCCTTTACGACCAGGCCCAGATCCTACCCCAGCTGAACTTCGAGGAGATGGGCGAGCTGGCCGGTGAGGGGGCCAAGGTGGTTCACCCTCGGGCCGTGGACCTGGCCAGCGAGTACGGAGTGCCGGTCTGGATCAAGAACACCTTCTCGGACGGCTACGGCACATTTCTGTCCCAGGTCATGCCCAAGGATGCCTTCGAGCGCACCCGGGTGGTTACCAGCGTGGCCCACGTGACGAATCTTACCCAGATGGTGGTCGAGCTGCCTCTCGAGTCGCTCGACCGCGACCGCATGCGGGTCTTGCAGGCGCTGGCCGAGGCCCAGGTCAACATCGATCTGTCTAATGCCTGCGATGAGCGGCTCTACTTTATCTTTCGGCGCGACCGCGAGGAGGCCGCCCGGACCGCCGTGGAGGCCCTCAAGGTCCGCTACCGCACCCGCACAGGCTGCGCCAAGCTCAGTGTGGTGGGAGCGGGAATGCGCGGCACCCCGGGCGTGCTGGCCCGGGTGCTAAAAGCTCTGGTAGGCAGCGGGGTGCAAGTGCTGCATACTACCGACTCCAACATCACCATCTCCTGCCTGGTGCCTGAGGAGCAGCTATCCTCGGCCGTGAGAGCCCTGCATGAGGAGTTCGGGCTGTCGGCGTAGTAATTGTCCTGAGATGATTCTGCTCCAGACGCTTTTGCTGGTGGCCCTCTGCGCTCTGATGGCGTTTGGCCTGCAAAAGCAGATTGTTTCTCGGCCCGCTTCGCCCTGGATGATCTGGTTGCGAGGTTTGCAGGGGGCGGCGGCGGGTGTGGGCCTGAGCGCGCTGGTGGCGGTCTTGCTGGCCTTCTCCCTGCCCTACAACGCCGAATCCCGCCACTACGTGTTTGTGGCCCTGGTGATCGGACTGGCCACACTGGGCCTACCCATCGGCGTGTTGCTGGGTATCGTGGTGCACTTTCGCACCGTACCCAGAGCCTAGCTGTTCAAGAGGTCGGTAAAAGTGGCTTGTTCGCGGGCCGGCCGGCGGATCAGGTCGCGGCGGATGTAAGCCAGGTTCTGGAAGATGCGCACCCCGAAGGTCACCACGGCGGCCAGATAGAGGTCGACCCCCAGCACGTCTCCCGCCATGGCCAGGAAGACGGCCAGCAGGGTGTTGGTGACGAAGCCCGTGGTGAAGAGGGTAAAATCAAACTTTTGCTCGATTCCAGCCCGAGCCCCGCCCAGCACCGAGTCCAGGCCGGCCAGGAAGGCTACGCCGGCATACTTGGCACTGGTAAAGGGGAGCTGAAACGGGATGTACCACCCGATCAAGAAACCCAGCACAAGTCCCAGGATGACCAGCAACTCAGGGCTCCGGCGGGCTTTCGGGAGCCGGAGGGGCCGGCTCGGCGTAGCGGTAGACCAGACTTCCGTTGAAGGCGGGCACCTCGAGCTGATCCAGTTTGGTGATCTTGACCTCCACGCCCATGGCGCGCTGCATGTCCATGCTCTGTAGGAAGCCTCCAGGCATGTTGAGGGCGGTGTAGATGTCCTGGGCGTTACCGATGGCCTTGACCTCGTAGGGCGGGGCCAGGCGTACAGCGTTGACCAGAATGGTCGGGCCTACGCAGCGAATGGAGGTGCGGGTCACCAGTCGCTGCTCGTTGACGGCCACGGCTTCTGCGCCCGAGGCCCAAAGCTCGTTCACCAGGGCCTGCAAATCAACATCGTGCACGATATAGAAGTAGGGGTCATCATCCGGAGAGGGACGGCGGCTCGAGTCCGTGAGCTTTACCACCACGCCCGGACCCTTGAGCGGAAGCAGTCCGGCCTCGAGACGAGCTCGCTCGATTTCCTCGCGGGTGGTGCGAGTGACGTTCTGGCCATCCGACAGGGCCTTCTCGAGATCGACCAGACGCTTGCGGGCATTTTGTAGCTCGGCCGACATCTTGTTGCGCTCTGATTCGGTCAGCTTGAGCTGCACTCGCAGATCGCCCATCTCGGTCGGCTCCTTGACCCGCCGCTGCTGCACCTTGAATTGCACGGCCACCAGCACCCCGAGCAAAATGCAGGCGATGCCGACAGGGAGCTGCCAGTTGACTCGACTCGTGGAGGTCGAGGGTTCCACGCTGATGACGTTCCTCCAGGATGAATCGCAGCGTCCACTCTGCGCGGGCGGAGTATAGCACAGGCTCAAGACGGCGTAAAGAACACTCAGTGGGTTTCGGGTTGGGGCGAGGCTGGCTTGAGCACCTTGACCACAGGGGAGGAATACCGCAGGTCGAGCAACACCGGACGACCTTTGGAAGCCGGCAGCCGGGCCCACAACGCCTGCAATAATTGGCGCTTGTAGTCGCGGTGCTCGAGCGTGCCCAGGCGCAGGGTGAGAGGCCAGCCCTGCCAGGTGGTCTCGACGGTCACCGCTTCCAGTGAATCGATAGCGATCAAGGCGGGCTTACCCGGAACGATGCCGTGCAGCAGGGCCAGCGTTTCACCGGCGATGGGCACGATGCCCTGAGACAGGCGCCCTCCCTCTGCAAGAGGCTCGGCCACCATGACACGGGGATGGGAGCTGGGTAAGAGGGCTTTGCGAAGGAGAAAGCCCTGATCATCGGCTAGATACAGCTCCGGTGAAGCCGGGGAGCCCACCAGGAAACGGGGCCGACGCTCCTGGACGACCATTTCGACCGTGCCGGGCAGGCGTACTTCGACAGCCACGCTCTTGACGGCGTGGATAGCCGCTACCCGCTCGGCAACGGTGGCGGGCGACAGCAGCCAGACGGGCGAGCCCTTGGTCAACTGGGCGTGGCTGATAACCTGCTCGCGGGTGAGGTCGCAGAGGCCATGCACCTCGATACGGTTGAGGTGGAATAACTCGGAGAAGAAGAACAGGCCCTGACCGAGAAAGAAGAGCCCCACCAGGAAGAGCTTGCGCAGAGGCACAAGCCGCCGCGGGCGCTCCTTGAGGACGCGCGTCTCGCGGCTGCGACGCGCCTCACGGCTGCTGCGCTTGACTTCATGGCTCTTGTAGCGTCGCGCCGGTTGACTGGCGGGCCGGCTTACCGAGCCGGCTCGCCGTTTGGGGGGCGCGCTAACGATCAGGGTTTCCTGGGCAGGCCTCAAACGTGCTCTCGCAAAAAATAGGGTTCTGGAGAGCATTTCGGCGCCTTGAGAAAAATTCCCCCAGAACGAGAATTCGGTTCAAGGAACTCTCAGCCAGGAGTCCCCTCGGTCAATCCGCGTATTGACTGTGGATGTCAACGGTTTTTCGTGCACCGTCGAAGTTTAGCGTGAGCGCACCGACCAGGCCGCCTGCTCGAGCTCGCTCTGCAGCAGCTCGGCCACGTCCTCGGGTGGCAGGCCGGCATTGAGCAGGATGCGCCGGATGAAGCCCGAGGCTTTCTCTCGGGCCGAGCGCTGCTCGGTGTACATCCCCAGGTACTCCTGCCATTCCATCTCGATGTGGGCCAGGCGGACTCGCTCGAGCACCTCGTCGGCATAATCTCGATCCCAGGTGCTCATGGGGGGATAGCCGAGTTCGTGGAGCAGCTCATCCAGGCTCTCTTCCTCGTCCGCCGAGGCACCCGAGAAGGCTGCCAACATTACCTTCAGCTCGTCGGTGGCCGGCTCGGAGCGTACCGAAGCGGGCAGGGCCTGATACCAGCGATTGATCAGAGCCGGCCAGGTTGACTGTCGAGCCAGGCTGACCCGGTCGGCGAAGATCCAGCGAATTCCCTCGTGAAGCTGGCGGCGCGACTCCAGCGTGGCCTCTTCCAGAACCTGGCGCAGGTTCTCGAAGCGGTTGAGCGCCGTATTGGCCACCTCTTCCCAGCGAACCGGAGCGGGGAATCCGAGCGCGGCGGGAAGACGCTCGAGCAAGAGCTGGTGGTGGTGCGCGCGGTGCTCGCGGTTTTGCAGCAGGTCGATCAGGCTGCCCGCATGGGGGGTTCGGTGGTAGACCAGCTTGAGGTTGGTGGGGGGCAACCGATCGAACCAGCTCAAGAGCTGCTCGGCTGTCTCCTGCAATGTCGCTCCCCCCTGACTCGCCGGCCCCTCAGGCTTGAGCAGGCGCAGCAACTCCTCAAGGAAGCCCTGCTCCTCTGGGGGCACCTCGAAGTGCTCCACCCGCCACTTGGCAGGATGCCGCGCCAACTCGTGGATGCGGGCAGCGTCCAGGGTCGTGGGGGCCGACTCACCCAGTCGATAGAACGCCAACCGGTCCTGCCAGTACCAGGCGGCCACCCCGAACAGCAACTCCACCGTCGGACCGGGCAGGTTGTAGGGAGGGCGCATGAGGGCCGTGACTGTATCCACCGGGTTGAGTCGCTGCCGGCAGGTCTCGTCAGAGAGCAGCCGGGACAGGAGGAAGGACAGGGCCCCTCCCAGCCCGGTCTCAGGCAAGGGATCCCGCAAGCGATAGCGGCGCCAGGGCCCCCCCTCATCCACGGGCTGGAACAGACCTCCCTCTACCAGGCCGGTGTAGAGAGCCTTCAGGGCCGGATAGTCGCCCCGGCGCAGCACCAGCTCGCGAGTCCCACAGCCGAGCAGGTAGTCGAGCGCCTGATAGCGGCGCGACCGGGCACTGGCAGGGTCTTGCGTGGTGGAAAAGCAAAAATCCCCCACCGTGGTCAGCGGACCGGTGCAGCTCTGGACGACCTGGCTGAGGAACCGCTCCAGGCCGGCCGCGTCCAGGCTGCCGTGACATTTCTTCTGGTGCCAGAACTCGAGTTTCTGGGGATCGGTCAGGTCGCACAGCGATTCTTCCAGCTCCGCTTCGCTCTGGCGCAGCAGGTCCGCGAGCTCGAGATACTCGCTGGAGGTGGGGTCGCTGAAAGCGGGGTCGGCCGAGCGAATGCGCCGCAGCCCTTCGATGTCGTGCGCCATGGCCACGTAGTTGGTCGGGGTTGTCGGCAGGCCCACCACCAGGCGGGGGTGAGCCAGCTCGGTCTGGCACAACATGGCGACCTGGTCTCGCTCGGGTGGATTCTGGGCCACGACGTAGGCTAGCAGCAGGTCTCCCTGGTATGCGCCGGGTCCGGGCTCCTTCTGTTGCGCCTGAGCCACCAGTTGATCGAGCTGAGAAGGCAGAACGAATCGGGTGCGCACGAAGCGGTCTGTGGAGAAAGTACGGTTGATCTCTGACAGACGCAGCGGGGCCGAGGAGACCTGACGTTCTACCAGGCCCAGCAGGTCGATCTCTAGCTCGATCTTGCGCCGATCCGAGCGCAGCAAGCGGTCGAGGCTGGGCCGCTCGACTTCGAAGTCGAACCAGAAGCGCCGGTTCCGGAAGGTCAGGACCTTCCGGTCCACCAGGGAGCGCAGGCTCTGCGCCGCCAGGGGTTGCTCGCGGGCCCCCAGGTGCAGCGACCAGATCACGTGCTCGGGCGAGGTGTTGACCCGCTCCTGGCCGCCCACCTGCAGCACCCAGACAGTACGCAAGAGACGACGCGCCATCGGGACATCCTGAGAGGACTCCAGGGCCCGCTCCAATTGGGCGTGCGCTTGTCGCAGGAGCGGGTCGGTCCTGAGCTGACGCTCGAAATAGGAGTAGAGCAGGTCGACCGTGTAGAGCGAAAGCCGACCGTTGGGCTGGGCGATGGCGAAGTTGTTGAGGAAGTACTGAAATCCGCCGGCAGCGTGCTCTTGAAAGAAGCTCAGAGCGGTTCTCTCGGTCGCGGCCAGGCGCATGGCCAGGCGGGGCAGCAGGAAGGTGGCCGCTGGATGGAGCGGATAGGCCCCCTCCAGGGCAAACTCCTGACACCAGGCCGTATCCTGCTCGTGGTAGGTTCCCGCCTCCAGAGTGCTCTTGAGCAGTCTCTGCATGTCGGGATGGGAGGTCAGCTCCGCCCACAGCTCGGGGGACTGATGGGCCAGCACGTTGGCGGCCAGGAACTCCTCCCACTCCCCCTGGCGGGTCAAAAGGTGCAGGGGCAAGATGTCCCGGAACGAGCGGGTCAGTTGGGCTTCTTCGCGCGGGTCCTGGCCGACCGATCGGGTCAGGGCCCCGACCAGCACGAAGGGCAGGTCGCGCTCGCGGCACATCTCGCGAAACTCTCGCACCTGCTCGGGCATGGAGGAGTCGGTGATCGTCCAGCCGCTTCCGAACAAGCTCTCCAACTCGTCGATCAGAACCGCCACGCCGTCGATACGGCTGCTTCCGATCAACTCGTCCAGAGCGTCCTGCAAATTGTCCGGAAATTCGGCCGAAAGATCGGCTCCCAGCGGCAAAGATTCGCCCTCGGCGTGATTCTTGGCCGCCCACAGCGAGCGCATGATGGCAGCCTGAAAATCCTGCTCTGATTCTGCGTGGGGGATGAGTACCAGCCAGCGTCCTTCGGGCGGTCGAGCAGCCTCGAGCGCGGTGCGCAGAGGCGACCGCTCGCTGCCCTGGCGAATGTCGAACAGCCGCACCAGATGCACGAACTCGGCCGACGACACTTCCAGACTGAGGGCTCGGGCCAGCATGGAGAGGGTGACCGACTTGCCCGTGGCCGGGGGGCCCACCAGTAAGAACGATCCTCCGGCCGGAGCCGCGGCCAGGATGGCCTCCAGGGCTGCCACCTGGGACTCGAGCGGAAAGAAACGCTCCTGCAGATACCACCCCTCATCGGGACGATAAAGGGCTTTGTAGAGCTCGACACTCTGACAGCCTTCGGGCCTGGCCGAGACCAGGCGGGACAGAGAGTCGGACTGGAGCAAGCTCACCCCCGGTTGTTTACCTGCCAGGATCTCTTTTCCTGCGGGAGAAACAAGCGGTTCGATGTACGTCACGGCGGCATTTCCGGGCACGGGGGGGCAGCTCAAGGCTGAGCCAGAAGACTTTCAGGTTGTGGAGTTGCCCGCTTACGAGCCGGTGGGAGAGGGCCCCCATCAGTATCTCGAGGTCACCAAGCGCGACCTCACCACTCCCGAGCTGCTCCGACGCTTGGCCCGGGCGCTGGAGGTGCGGGCCGACGACATCGGCTACGCCGGCCTGAAGGACCGCCAGGCGGTCACCACCCAGCGAATCTCGGTGCCGCTGGGGGCGGATCTGTCCAGCCTGGCCGGGCTCGAGAACGTGCTCGAGGTGAAGTTCCTGGGCCTGCATCACAACAAGCTGCGTCGGGGCCATCTGCGAGGCAACCGTTTCGTCGTGCGCGTTCGAGGGGCGATGGTGGAGCGAGCACCAGCCATCGCCGACGAGCTTCGCACGACGGGTTGGGCCAACCGCTTCGGCGCCCAGCGCTTCGGGCGGGGCGGCGAGAACCTGGAGGGAGGCATGCAGCTCTTGCGCGAGGGACGCTCGCGGCTGCCCCACTGGAAGCGCAATCTGCTGGTCAGCTCGGTGCAGTCCGAGTTGTTCAACCGCTATCTGGACGAGCGCTTTCGAGACGGCCTGTTTGCGCGAGTAATCCTGGGCGACGTGTGCGGGCGCCTGCCCGCCGGCTCGCTCTTCGTGGCTACCGATCCGGTGGCCGAGCAAGAGCGGCTGGAGCGTTTCGAGATCAGCCCGACCGGCCCCATCTTCGGCTTCAAGATGATGCGGGCCACCGGTCCCTCCGGCCAGCGCGAGGAGGACCTGCTGGCGACCTCGGAGCTGACCTGGGAGGCCTTCCGCCCCCTGAAAGCCCAGGGCAGCCGGCGACGGATGCGCTTGCCGCTGGAGCCCTTCAGCTTCCGGGTCGAGGGGAGTGACCTCATCTTCGAGTTCGAATTGCCGCCCGGTAGCTACGCCACCGTGCTCCTGGACGAATTCCTCAAGAGTGGTCAACTGGCCGAGGACTCAGCTCCGGAGCTTGCGGACTGAGCGGCGGCGCCGGGCTGGCCCGCTCTTATGGTGCTCGACCAGGAAACGGATTAGCTCCGCCCCGAGCAAGAATACAATCGATTCTACGTAGAGGAAGATCAGCATTCCTACGATGCCGAAGACCGAGGTGTATACGGTTGAGAACTTGCCGAACCAGACCATGTAGTCCACGTAGAGCAGGGTGGATATCTTCCAGGCGAACGAGGCAAAGAAGGCTCCTGGGAGTGCCGCTTTGAAGCTGACCCGACGAAGCGGCAAGAGGGTGTAGAGCAGCAGGAAGATCAGCATGATCAGGGCGGGGATGATGAGCCAGGAGTGGATCCAGGCCCAGAGCACCGTGCTGTCAAAGGAGAGCCTTCCCAGGTTGGGCACGTGCCACTTGCTCATCAGGGTCTGGGCGGCGCTGAAGAAGAGCGAGATCACCACCCCGGAGGCGGCTACCGCCCCGCACAGCAGCACCAGGACCATGGAAAGCAAATTCCCGGTCAGCATGTTGCGCCGGGCCGGCAGGTCCCAGGTGCGCAGCAGGCTCACCTCCAGAGCCCGGAACAGCTGCCGCCCCGACCAGAGCAAGAGCAACAGCGAGGTCAGTCCGATCTTGCCGCGGTCGGAGGCCACCACCCGGACATTGGATTCGATCGAAGTCAGCATATCAACGGGGAGGTACATCGAGGCCAGCGAGTGGGTGTAGAACAGGGCGCGGTCGATAGGCACCACGTAGGTGAGCAGCGCCAGCGACAACATGAATAGCGGGAAGACAGAGAAAAAAGCGAAGAAGGCGATTCCAGCCGCCATCAAAGGGCCGTCGTGGCGCAGGTACTCCCGCAATACCGTGGTTAGCGACCGTCCTGCCAAACGGAGCATGGTCGTCATGCTTCGGCCCTGCCGGCCAGTTCACTTGCCGCGCGGTGCGACAATTCTCAGCTTCTCTCGGGAGGGTCCCTCCTGCTCTTCGCGACGAGGAGATGAGCTTCGTGGTGGTCGAGGAGGTCCTGCCCGCAGCCTATCGCGAGCCGGACCTGACGCTCGGGCTGGTTGCCCTGACTACCTCCCGCCCTTCAGGCGGCCCAGGGCCCATTCATAGACCTTTTTCGATTGGCTTGAGAACTCTGGCGGGGTCTTGCCTTCGTTGTTCTTGATGGTCGCGTCTGCCTTGCTGTGGAGTAGGAACTTGACGACGTCGTCGCGGTCGTTCTCCTGCGCGAAGGTCACGCCGGCCTGAACATTGTTGCGAGCAACCTTTTGCTCGGCCGTCAGGGGGGTGCCGGGCAGGCCCTTGCTGGCCCCCTGATTCTGGGCCTCAATGGCCCCCAGCGCATAGTGCAGGGGCGTGTTGCCCAGCTTGTCCCTGGCGTTCACATCGGCTCCGGCCTGCACCAGCCGGTTCACGGCCATGTAGTTCCAGACCTTGCAGGCGGAGTGCAGCGCCGTGGTTCCGTCAGAGTTGGCGTATTTCACGGCCTCGGGGCTCTGGTCCACGATTCGGCCCATGGCCATGATGTCCACCTGCATTTTGCTCCCCGAGACGCGGATCAACTCGTCTCCGGGGCTGGCGCCGCAGCCCGCAATGAATAGAGTTAGAGTCAGGCCCAACACATGCGTCAACAGCTTCTTGCTCATGCTCCCCGGCTTCGACGCCGGCCAGGGAAACCACTCCCAGACCGCAAACCCGCCAGGGTGCACCACCAACACCGCTGGACGGCCGAGAAGATCGACCGTCGCCTGAAGCTCGTCGAGGGCCTGGTCTACCGCCGCTCCACCCCCCTCAAGCCCTTCCGGCTCAAGACGCTGGAGTCCCCGCTGGAGGCGCCGCCGCTGGGCGATGAGGCGCGGGGCTGGCCCGAGGTCGCCCCCCTGAGCTACTGGGGGCGCTGGCGGCTCGACTTCCTGCTGTGCACCCAGCTCAAGGTCCCCGCCGACTGGAGCGGGCCGCTTTCCCTCTTCCTGCCTCTGGGCGAGGCAGGCGACTTCAGCCATCCCGAGGCAGCCGTGTATCTCGACGGCGTCCTCTACGCCGCCTGCGACCGGCATCACCAGGAAATTCGCCTGCCCGGCACCCTGCAAGACGGTCGCTCGCATCGCCTCGAGCTGCACGGCTGGACCGGCATGGGCGGAAACCACCTGGGCGATCCCGGCCGCAAGCTGCTGATGAAGCCCTGCCTGCTGGTCGAGCCTGACCTGCCCACTCGCGAGCTCCTGGCCCTGGCCCGGGTGGCTCACGGCATCGCCACCCACCTGGCGGAGCACGACCCGGTGCGGGGCAAGCTGCTCGACGGCCTGGACCGGGCCTTCCTGGCTCTGGATACCCGCGAGCCCCACGGCGAGCGCTTCTATGCCAGCGTCCCCGAGGCGCTCAAGCTGCTGCGTCGGGCGGTGGAGCAAAGCGGCCCTCCGCTGCCGGTGCAACTCTTCGCCTCCGGCCACGCCCACATCGACGTGGCCTGGCTCTGGCCCCTGAGCCAGACCCGCCGCAAAGCCGAGCGCAGCTTCACCACCGTGCTGCGGTTGATGGAGGAGTTCCCCGAATACCACTATACCCAGAGCCAGCCTCAGCTCTATGACTACGTGCGCCAGGACCATCCCGAGCTCTTCGCCGCCATCGCGGAGCGGGTGGCCGAAGGGCGCTGGGAGTGCACCGGGGGCATGTGGGTCGAGGCTGACGCCAACCTGAGCGGGTCTGAGTCGTTGGCTCGCCAGCTCTTGCTGGGTCGGCGTTTTTTCCGCAAGCACTTCGGCCCCCACGCCGAGACGCCGGTGCTGTTCCTGCCGGACGTATTCGGCTACTCGGCCGCCCTGCCCCAGTTGATCCACGAGGCGGGGCTGAAGTACTTCTTCACCATCAAGATCGGCTGGAACCAGTACAACCGCCTTCCCTACGACAGCTTCTGGTGGCAAGGATTGGATGGCACGCGCGTGCTTACTCACTTCTCCACTTCGCCCGAGCTGGGCGGCCGCTACGCCTCCACCTACAACTCCCAGGCCGTGCCCGAGCAGGTGCTGGGATGCTGGCGCACTCTCAAGCAAAAAGAGCTGCACGACAACGTGCTCATGCTCTATGGGCACGGTGATGGAGGGGGCGGGCCCACCCGGGTGATGCTCGAGAACCTGCGCGAGATGCGCTCGTTCCCGGCCACCCCGCAGGTGCGCCAGGCCAGCGTGGGAGCCTTCTTCGAGCGCCTGGAGGAGCAATCCGAGCGCCTCCCGGTCTGGGACGGCGAGCTCTACCTCGAGCTGCACCGCGGCACTTACACCAGCCAGGCCCGCAACAAGCGGGCCAATCGCAAGAGCGAGATGCTGCTCCACGACGCCGAGTTTCTGGCCAGCTGGGCCTGGCTGGTCGACCCGGACGGGGGCTATCCCTCCGGTGGGCTCTCGCGGGCCTGGGAGCTGGTGTGCCTCAACCAGTTCCACGACATCCTGCCGGGCTCGAGCATCGCCGAGGTCTACCTTGATTCTCATGCCCAGTACCGCGAGGTGGAGCAACTGGCCCAGCACGCCTGGAAGAGCGCCTTCGAGCGTTTGTCGGCCGAGCTGGGGGGAGCGGTGGTGGTGGTCAACCCCACCGCCTTCGAGCGCAACGATCCGGTCTTCGTAGAGAGCCCGGTGATCAAGCTGGAGGGCGTCCCGATGCAGCCCACCGAGGGGGGCGCCTGGATCTCGGTCAAGCAAGAGCCCTACAGCCTCAAGCCCCTGGCCGCTGGCACGCCGGCCCCGCTTTCCGAGGAGCCGGCCCGGGCCGGCGAGGGCTTTCTCGAGAACGCCTTCCTGCGCGTCGAGCTCGATGAAGCGGGGGATGTGCTGCGGGTCTACCACAAGCCGGCCCGGCGCGAGGTTCTCGCCTGCAAGGCCGAGCTCTTGCTCTTCGAGGACCGCCCTCTCAATTGGAACGCCTGGGACGTGGACATCTACTACGACGAGCGCAGCTGGACGGCCGAGCCGGCCAGCTCCATCCAGGTGGTGGAGGAGGGTCCCCTGGTGGCCACCCTCGAGGTGCGCCGCAAGCTCTTCTCCAGCACCCTGGTGCAGCGCATCTCGCTCGGTCACTCCTCCGAGCGGCTCGACTTCGACTGCCGGGTGGACTGGCACGAGCGCCACGTCCTGCTAAAAGCCGCCTTCCCGCTGGCCATTCACCAGAGCCAGGCCAGCTTCGAGGTGCAGTGGGGGCACGTTTACCGCCCCACCCACCGCAACACCAGCTGGGACTGGGCCCGCTTCGAGACCTGCGCCCACAGGTGGGTGGATCTGTCCGAAGGCGACTACGGGGTGAGCCTGCTCAACGACTGCAAATACGGCCACGACGTGCAGGGCAGCGTGGTGCGTCTCAGCCTGCTGCGCTCGCCCAGCGAGCCCGATCCCGACGCCGACAAGGGCGAGCACCGCTTTGTTTACAGCCTGCTGCCCCACTTCGGGCCACTGGGGGTCAAGACTATCAAGCATGCCTACCAGCTCAACGATCCGGCCCGGGCCATGCGGGGCTCTGGCGGCCCGGCCCGCGGTCGGCGTCCTCTGGTGCGCTCGAGCCGGCTGGAGGTGTTGGTGGAGACCATCAAGCGCTCCGAGGAGGGCGATGCCCTGATCGTGCGCTGTTATGAGTGCCAGCGCACCCGCGGTCAGGTGGCCCTGAGCTTCGACTTCGAAGTGGGCAGCGCGTTTCGCGTCAACCTGCTGGAAGAGGAGCCGCGCGAGCTCAAGGTGGAGGGCCACAAGGTGTATTACGACTTTCGGCCGTTTGAGATTTTTACGCTGAAGGTGGTGGCACGGTGAGGCTCAGCTGAGCAGCTTGCTGAGCACCCAGCGCGCCACCTCGGTCCAGGAAAAGGGAGGGTCAGGTGGTCGGCAGTACCTCCGGGCCCGCTCCGAGAGGCGCCAGGAGGCCCGCACCAGCGGGGTAGGAAATCGCTCCTTGAGCCGGATCGGGCCGTCTTCGGGGCTGAGGCGCTCGGTCAGAGTGTAGTAGCACTCGGGCTCGCCTTCGTAGACCCGGCTCAGGCTCTCGACAATTTTACCCTCACGGTAGCTCTCGTAGACCGAGCCCCGCTCACACCAGTGAATGTAGACTTCCGGACGCGATGTCAGGAGCGTGTCCAGGGGAACGCCGGAGCCAACAAAGCGTACGCAGCAAGCCCCCGCCAGCGGCTCGACCTCCAAAACAGCGGCGCGGCAGCCATCCTCTCCCTGGCCGGCGCGATAGCCTGCCTCCAGGATGGCGTTCTCAACGGCGCGGGCGATGACTTCAGCCGGCTCGGGCAGGTAGGCGATGAATTGCATGGGGCCATTGTAGCAGGCTCAGGAGGTGCGGGTCGGTGAGGTTTTCTCCTTCTTGAACAAGCAGCCGCAATCCCCGTTGAGCTGGTAGTGCTCGATGTGAGGGGTCTGGTAGTTGCCTACCAACCGGGTGTCGAGAATGGGCTCGAAATGATGATAGTAGGCGTCCTGGCCGTTTTGCTTGCCAGCCGTGACCAGCTCTCGGAAGCCTTTCATCTGGTGGGTTTCGATAGCGTGGGGGCGCCACACCAGCGCCACCCGGTCCTTGTTGGCCTCCTTGGCCTGCCACAGGCCCACCCCGGTGCCGGCCACCACCGCCCCGGCCGAGGCCGCCAGGAACGGGTGGCCCAGCCAGAGGCCCAGCGCGCCCCCCACCAGGGCGCCGCCCAGAGCGGCCCCGGCCCCCCAGGCCAGCCCGGTGTGCAAGACGTTCTTGGGAGCGCCTTCCAGGTGCTCGCTCTTTTGCTCCATCAGAGCCGTGCCGTCCGGATTCAGGCGCGGGAGTTGGCGGAACACCGCAAAAGGGTGCTGGGGCGGGGGCGCGTCGCCGAAGTGCACCTCGCCGATGGCGGGCGTGGGGCTCTGGTCGAAGTAGTCTTTCGGCATGGTGCCGAGCTGTACGCGGTCATAGACCGGCACGGTGTACTTCAGGTCCACCGAGATGGGCTGCTTGCCTTCCGCGACGTTCACGGGTCCGACGATAGCAGGGGAGTTGTCCTGGTTGGTTGCCGGGTTGTTTCTGTTCAGAAGACAGGCTCGCCAATGCTTTGCGCCGAAGCCTGCAGCGTGGATGACCTCAAGCTCGCAAGAGACTCGCTCGCCTGGGTCGAGAACGAGAGAGCGCGCTATGACGGCCTCGAGAGCCTGGGCATCGAAGAGAGCTGCCGGCAGTTTGCCGAGCTTCAAAGCGCCCTGGCCTACCAGATGGAGCTGGCCGAGCCGGTGGTGCGGCCGATTCGATTGCAGCATCTCATCAAGCTGCAAGAGCGCCTGCGTGCGTTGCCCTAGATGGAGCAGGTTTGGAGAGCGCTGCTGGAGGCCCAGTCCCGGTTGGAGGGCGCTGGTATCCAGTCGGCCGTGATCGGGGGGATCGCCGTGGCCGTGTGGGGTCTGCCGCGGGCCACCCAGGACGTTGAAGTGCTTCTAACCCGCGCTCAGGCGGACCGATTGCTCGGGACTCTCTTTCCTCAGGGGTGCCCGGCCGAGACGCGGACCTTCCTTCAGCGCAACGGAATCCTCTTTGCCAGCAGGACGGCGGGGTTCGAGTCGACTACCTGCTCTCTGACACGTCCTTTGACCGATCGGCGATCGAGCGTCGGGTTGAGGCGCTGGTGGCGCCGGAGGTACGGGCCCAGGTCTGCACGGCCGAGGACCTGATCGTGTACAAGCTCCTCTCCACGAGGCCTCGCGACTACGAGGATGCCGTCGGCATCGTGGCTCGCCAGCGGGGTCGACTTGATGTCGAGTACGTTCGCTCCTGGCTCGGGCAGTTCGAGCAGGCCCTGGATGACTCCGAGCTACACTCCCGCGCGTTGACCCGTTCAGAATTAGAACGCGCGGGAGTGTGGACAATCTGTTGAACGGCGACGCGCCAATTCCTGAAGTGTTCAACGCGCGGCGCCTTAACCGCCAACTTCGAGCGGCTCCTCGGAGAATAGAGACTTTTCAGGTCTTCCCCCTATCCTGACCAAGTGAGGATCTTGCCCGAGCTGCGCCAGACGTTCCCGATGAAATATGGCTCTGTGTCCATCGACACACGCCAGGACACTGCGGCCGACGGCGTGCGGTTGTCTTACTACGAGGACGACCGCGACTGGGAGCACTCGTTCACCTACAACACCGGCAGCCAGGACAATCCCACCTATCACAAGTCCTACTCGATGGACCTGGGCAAGTTCCAGTTCGGCGGCCAGGTCAGCCTGAGCCGGGACGGCCGCACGGCCATCGGGCAGGTCCTGCACAAAGACGGCACCGCCAGCCTGGTTGAGCTGCCTCTCAAGGGGCGCGTGCTGGGATTTCTCGAGCGACAGGGCTGGTTGCCGATGCCGCAAGTGGCTCGCCTCCCGGACAAGGCCACCGCCTTCGACCAGAATCCCGCCGGCGGGCTTGCGGTGGCCATCAAGAACACGGTCTACCTTTCTCAGGGCAACCAGCTTCTGCCCTGGAAGGCGTTCCAGCACACCGTGCGCGATGTGGAGTATCTGACCGATGGCACCCTGGCTGTGGTCACCGAAGACCAGAATGCGGCCGGCCTGGCCAGGTTCAACTTCCATCTGACCTCACCTGGACAGAGCGAGCCCGCTGTCCTGCCCCTGGCTGAGGTACACCCCGAGGACTATGAGAAAGATGTCCACCAGCGCTGCGCTCGCCTCGAGTTTCTGCAGGGTGCCAACCTGAGCGAGAAGGAGCGCTTTCTGGAAAGGGCCGGCTGGGTGGCCAGCCAGGGCGGGGGCTTCAAGCCCCATCAGTTTCTTGGCTCGGACCTGGTGGCGGTGCTCGATGCGGCGCCCCGCCTTTATCGCTACGACCGCCCCAGCGGTGAGGCAACTGCTGGAGCCGAGCTGGAGCTGCCTCAGCCAGCTGTGGATCTCACCAGGCAGATGCACGCGCTGGAGAACGGCCGCTGGGTGGTGCTGGCCGATCGCGACGTCCCGGTCTGGGACGGCCAGACCGGCAAGCTGGTCGCGCTCTTGCCCGAGGTGAGCGAGCTCCAGGTCACCGCGGAGGGACAGCTCAGCTTCACCGACCCGGAGGGCGGCCGCCACCTGCTGGCCCCTGACCAGGCTCACACCGTGAAGGAGCAGCAGTGGTATCAGCGGGCCCTGGCTGCCCGCCTTTTGGATCGACCCGCTCTGGCCCCCCAGAGGACGACCATCGAGCTGCTCGATGGCCAGCTTCGGGTAGGCTCCAGCCTGCTGCGCATTCGCCGCTGACCTGCAGGGCCGCCCCCAAAATCCCGCGAAGCGCCCTTGCATGGACGAGTTCATGCGGGCCGCCATCGAGGAGGCGCGCCAGGGCCTGGCCGAGGGGGGGATCCCGATCGGCTCGGTGCTGGTGCGAAACGGCCAGATCATCGGGCGGGGTCACAACCGGCGAGTGCAAGAGCACGACCCCATCCTGCACGCCGAGATCGACTGCCTGCGCCGGGCCGGGCGGGTGGGCTCCTACAAGGACACCGTGCTCTACTCCACTCTCATGCCGTGCTACCTGTGCGGTGGGGCCACCGTGCAGTTCGGCATCCCGAAGGTGGTGGTAGGCGAGTCGCGCTCGTTTCCTGGCTCCAAGAGCTTCCTGGAGTCGCACGGGGTCGAGGTGGTGGATCTCGACCTGGATGAGTGCCACGAGCTGATGGAGCGTTTCATCGCTGACAACCCGACCCTCTGGAACGAGGACATTGGCGAGCTCTGAGCTCTCCAAGATCAAGCCCAAAGAGCTCGAGCGGAGGGTTCGCTCGTTGCTCGACGCCGCCCTCGACGACCGGGCTCTGTTGGCCGAGCTGGAGGCGCTGGGCCGGCATTATGGCTTTCATGGCCTCACGTTCATGTGGGGCCCGGTGCTCTCCAAGCGCAATCCGGTGCTGTTTCGTCCCTTCATCCTGGCCCACTTCTCCACCCACCGCTGGACGGGAGGATGGAAGTACGCCCCGGTTCGCTGGCAGGGCGAGCTCACGGCCTGGCTCGCCGAGGTGGACGGCAAGGACGACGTGGAGCTGTTCCAGCGCCTCTGGTACTGGAAGGTCATGGACGCGGCCGCCTGGCGCACCGACAAGGCGAACGCGGTCTTCGTGCAGGAGCTGCGACGGCGCCTCACGCCGAATCTGGGTGCCGCACGCTGGCGCCTGGAGCTGCGCAAGCTGGATGTCTGGTTTCAGCTCGACGAGCCCACCGCCCTCGAGCTCTTCGAGCACGACCCGCCCGCGGCCGGCCCGTTCATCCTCAAGCACCTGCCCTTCTCGTTCCTCAAGCCGGTTTTCTGGGACAAGCTGTTCACACGGGCCCTCAAGCTGGACGAGGAGTTCGCCTTCCGCTTCTATCGCCGCCAGGTGACCGCGGCGCGCTGGGAGGCCGACGTGCTCGATCTGGCCCGCACCATTCCCGAGCCGGCCCGCCTGCTGCGCGAGCTCGAGCGGCGCCACCCCGAGGGGCTGCGACGCGACCCGGGCATGGGGCTCTACAAGCTGTGCGAGGCCCGCGGGCGCGACGTGCTGCCCTACGTCAAGAAGCACGTGGGCGACGTGTGGGGCCCCTGGCTGGTGCGGGGGAACTACGGCAAGCTGGTCGACCTGGCTTTGCGCGAGAACTGGCTCGACCTCTGGTCGGCCCTGGTGCGCATCTGCTCGAATCGGGGCGAGTTCAACGACACCCTTCGCAAGCTGGTGGCCGACAAAACGATGGACGAGCAAGAGGTGCTGCGCCGTTTGCTGGCCCTGGCCGGGGTGGGACGCGAGCTGAACATCGGCCCGCTGGGACTGGCCCACGTCAAGTCGCTGGAGGAGTCGACCGCGATCGCCCTCTACGAGCGCTTCCCGCCCCTGGTGCGCGGCCCGTTCAAGCTGCATCTTCAGGTCGCGCCCTGGTCGGACAAGCCCGTCTACGAGCGGCTGGTGGATCGGGCTCTGGCGCTCAAGGACGAGGAGCTGCTCGACTTTCTGGCCAGCCGCTTTCTGGCCGTCAAGCGCTCCACCGGCGAGGTAGCGAAGCTGACCGAGCACTATCGCTCTCTGAAGGAGAACGGGGCTTTCGCGCGGCGAGCGGCGGCCGTGCTGACCAGGGTGCCAGCTTACACCCTGCCCCACTACAACGTGCTGATCCGCGAGAACCCCCTGGCGCGCCTGCTCTTCGAACGCTCGGCCCGGAGCTTCCTGGACAGCCCCGAGGCCGTGGCCGATCTGGTGGAGGGCTCGGAGATTCACGTCCAGGCACTGGCTTATCGGGTGCTCAGCCTGGATGACGAGCGGGCCCGAGTCATCGCCTGCGAGCACCTCAGCCTGCTGCTGGCAACCCTTTTGCGCCCGTTGCACCGCATCACCCGCGCCCTGGCCTTTGAGGCCCTGCTCAACGTGGCCGGCAGCTCGCTCGAGGTGGCCCGCAAAGTGCACGAGCGAGCCCGCCTGGCTCTGGCCCTGCCCGACGAGCGCTATCCCAAGGAGAAGCTGGTGGGTCTGCTTGGGCGCTTGCTCCATCGCTGGCCCGAGCTCCGCTCTGCCTCCGAGCAGCCGGTAGTCTACCGATGATCTTCTGCCTCAACTATGCCACCCCGAGCGTCTTTGAGTCAGACCCCGAGCGCTCGCTGCTGGGCCTGACGGCCGAGCGGCCCGTGCGCTTCAAGGGGCGCGTCCGGCGTGAGATCCCGCTGGTGCGCTTCGGCTTGAGGGCCTTCGGAGAGGCCCTCTGGAGCTGGCGCGGGGGGGACAGCTGGCACGAGATCGACCCGCTGGTGACGGTGCATCCCGACCGGCTCTTCATGGAGGGCTTCAGCGCCGATCTCTCCGTCTACGTGCAGTTGGCGCTGGATAGCGATCTGTTCGAGCCAGAGGGAGCGGTGCAGATGGGCACCACATCGGTCGACTTCAGCGCCTGGATGTGGGGGGCTCTGGGGGAGATGCGCTCAAGCCGGCGCACCGAGCTGGCCATCGACCCGGCCGGCTTTCAGGTGCTGACGGCCGGGGGCGGTGGACGCGCCGAGCCCGAGGTGGAGCTGCCCGAGACGTTCCTGCGCGGCCTCCTGGAGTTGCAGGCGTCGATGACCATGCCCGGCATTCGACTCGTGCTTCGTCCGGTCGACCTGCTCGCCCCCATCCGCTACCTGCGCTACTCCAAGGGCAAGGTGGCTCCGCGCGCCTTACGTTACGAGTTCGAGCCCGACCAGCCGGTGCGCATCGTGCTTGAGCCCTGGGAGAAGAGCTTTACGCTGCACGATACCGTGCACGGCTACGACGCCCCCCGCAAGGTGCGCACCTGGGGTCGCGACCGCCTGCGCCTGCTCGAGTCGCTGCTGCCGTTCGCCGACAGCGTGCACGTTTTCTTGAAGGGCCGGGGCCTGCCCAGCTTCTATCTGGTCAAGCTGCCCTCCATGAGCTTCCTGGTGGGCCTGTCGGGCTGGTCGGCGCGTAACTTCCAGGAGCCTGGCTTCTCGTTGCTCTCGCCTCCCTCTGGCGATCCGGGGGATACCTTGCTCGAGCTGCGCGACAAGTTCTGTCTGCGCGAGCCCATCGCCGCCCTCGACAACCTGGTGCGCCGGGGACAGGCCCTCTACGACCCTGACCGCAAGGAGTATCGCTGGCGGGAGATCTTCCCGGTGCCCCTGGACGAGGCTCGCCTCTATCCCCCCGACGTGCGCCAGGCTCGCGTGCCGCTCTTGCTCGGCAGCACCGAGCTCACCGAGTGCCTGGCTCAAGAGACCCGCAAGGTGCGCCGCTTCAAGACCCCCGAGGGCAAAGTGGAGCGCGAGGTGGTCTACCGCGACTGGCGGGTGCGCGGGAAGGTGGACTCCCTGACCGTGGAGACGGTGATCAACGAGCGCGGGCGGGCCATTTTTGGAACCTGCGAGTGCCCCTTCTTCCAGGAGAACCTGCTTGGGAAGGGCCCCTGCGAGCACATCCTGGCCCTGATCGAAAAGAGCGCCGAGCTGCGGGTGGATCAGGCCAGCTCGGTGGAGGCCCCGGTGGGGGAGAGTGACGAAGATGCAGTTTGAGCGGGGAGGCCGGCTCGTCAGAGTTAGCCAACGATTCCACGGTGTTTCGCCGTGGAGGCGCATTGTCGCCATCACTTCGCCAAGGTCCCCATCGTGCCAAACAATGGGGAGCCCTGAGTCCAGGGCCTCGCAGGTAGCCTTGAGCCGGCCTTCTCGCTCCTTTTTGAACGGACTTTCGTTGCCCGAGCATCGTGGGCCCCGAGATGAAGCCTGCGTGGCTGCTCCCTCCTCGGGCGCGGTGACGGTGGCCGGGCAGGCGCGGCGCTGTGACGGCGTGCCTCCCTTCTGGCGCGAGGGCGACCTGCGATGAGCCTCTGGAAGTGGCTCTCCTCCAAGCTGACCGGCAAGCCGCCCAGGCGCGACGTGTCGCGCCTCGAATCAGAGGACGAAGACCAGGTCTCGGAGACGGTCGACGTCAGCGGCGGCCCCCTCAAGCCCGATCACCGCCGCCGGGCCCTGCGCGACCGGCGTCTCTTGCCCAAGGCCCATCCCCCGGTGCGCTTCGGCAAGAAGAAGCGCCTGATGAGCAGGGCCGAGGCCCAGCGTCTCTTCGGGGCCAGCATGCGCACTCGCAATCGCACCCTGCGCGACTTGCTGCCCGATGTCGAGCAGCTCGCCCGCTATGGCCTGCCGGTCTGGAAGACCGAGGAGGAGCTGGCCACGGCCCTGGGACTGAGCCAGCGCCAGCTCTGGTTTTTCGCCCTGCATCGCGAGAAGGAGCGGGCCGCCCACTACGTGACCTTCGCCATCCCCAAGCGGGGAGGGGGTGAGCGTCACATCATGGCTCCCAAGCGCCGCCTCAAGGCACTGCAGCGCAAGCTCCTCGGGCTGCTGGTGGAGAAGCTGCCGGTGCACGAGGCCGCTCACGGCTTTCGCAAGGGCCGCAGCATCAAGAGCGGGGCTGCGCTGCACGTGGGCAAGAAGCTGGTGCTCAAGGTCGACCTGAAGGACTTCTTCCCCACGGTCACCTTCCCGCGCCTGCGCGGCCTTCTGATCGCTTACGGATACAGCTATCCCGTGGCCACCGCCCTGGCCCTCCTGATGACCGAGTCGGTGCGCCAGCCGGTGGAGGTGGAGGGCAAGCTCTACCACGTGCCCGTAGGACCGCGGCACTGCGTCCAGGGCGCCCCCACCAGCCCCGGGCTGAGCAACGCCATGGTGCTGCGGATGGACCGACGCTTGACCGGGCTGGCGCGCAAGTTTGGCTTTGTCTACACGCGCTACGCTGACGACCTGGCCTTCTCGGGCGATCACGATCACAAGACCGGCTGGGGCCTGTTACAGCGAGCCCGGCGAATCATCACCGAGGAAGGTTTCGCGGTCCACCCCGACAAGACGGTGCTGATGGGCTCGGGCCGGCGCCAGTCGGTTACCGGGGTGGTGGTCAATCAGACGCTGGGCCGCTCTCGCCAGGAGCGCCGTCGCCTGCGAGCCGCCCTGCACCGGCGTCGCGAGGCTGAGGCGCGTCTGCGAGGGCAGCTGGCTTTCCTGTGGATGCTCAACCCGGCCCAGGCCTCGGCCCTCTGGCCGGAGGAATGGAAGAAGCCTCAGAGCTGAACCATCCAGGTGCCCAGCAGGCCTCCCGCGAGCATTACAGCCGCAAGCATCGGGATGGCCATGGCCGGCAGCTGCAGAAGCGCCAGCGTTGCGGTAGCAAGGAAGTGCCATGCCGAGAAGGCCCGGGCCTGATCGCGGGCGATGAAGGCCAGTATGAGGGGAATGATGCTCGTGAAGAGCCCGAACGCGTACCAGACCTCCCAGCCCAGGGCGAGTACCAGAAGACTGGCCAGGGCCACGAAGATCACCAGCCAGGCTTCGAGTCGCTCGCGAGCGACCATGAGAGGTCCCCGACCGACCAGCAGGTTGCCCACCGGCCGCAGCATCCACAAACCAATCACCAGGACGGGCAGAACCGGGTAGCCGGGGGCGAAGTAGAGATTGGCGCCCAGCAGGAGCAGGATGAGAGCGAGGTAGCCAGGGCTCCGATCGAGGGTGGGCGCACAGCGCAGGAAGGAGAGTTGCAGTCGCCCGATCAGCGGCAGGCGGCAGCGGCGGACCGCCAGCAGCAAGCGCCGGTAGGCCGCCTCTTCGGGAGCATTGCTGAGAGCCTCCAGGAAGCACGTTTCGGCCTCCCTCAGCCGCCCTTCCACCAGCTCGAGCCAGCCCAGGTTGCGATGGACCTCGGACGAGTCGGGGTGCTGAGCGAGGAGCTCGAGCACCTCCGCTTTCGAGGCCTTGCCCGTATCGGTGCGGGCCGTCACGAGCAGCCAGCGCGCCTCCATCAGGTCGGCGTCGAGCGCCAGGGCCTTCTCGGCTCGCTCCCGTGCCTGCTCATACTTCTCCCAGTAGAGGGCCACCCTGCCAGCGGCAAGCCACGACCTGGCGTCCTCGGGCCCGACCCCGATCGCCTTCTGGGCAATCTCCTCGGCCTCTTCGTAGCGACTCATCACAGCCAGCGTGAGGGCCAGGATGCGCAGGCAGACCACGTCCTCGGCCTGCAGGCTCAGCCCGTTGCGGGCCGTCTCTTCGGCTTCTCGATAATGCTGCAGGTTGTGCTCGCAGATTGCCTTCAGGCCCAGAAGCCAGACATCATAAGGCTCGGCCACCAGGCCCTCGACACAGGCCTGGCGAGCCTTGTCGTAGTTACGGCACTCGAGCAGAAAGTTCGCCAGGGCTCGGGCAGTGGCCATGAACGAGAATTCGCTTCCGGAGCCGGCGGTGCCTGTAGGCTCTAGACCTGAGCCATCGAGGTGCATGTGAACATGGCCACCAGCGTCGAGACGAGAAAGAGCGGAAGAACCGCTGTAGGAATTTGGAGCAGAGCCAACACTGCTGTGGCAGCGAACAAGAAAGCAAAGAAACTGCGAGTCCGAGGGCGGGCCACGAAGGACAAGGACAGCGGAACGATACTGGCAAAAAAACCGAGCACGTAGCGATCTTGCCAATCGAAGGCCAGCAGCAGCAGGCTCCCGAGTGCCACCAGGACGACCAGGGGGGCTTCCGAATCGAGCCGTGGGCCCGCCCGCACCAGCAAGTTCCCGACCGGGCGCACCATCCAGAGACCAACGAACAGAGTCGGCAGGGCCAATGAGTGAGGAAAGGCAGCCATATTCACAGTCAACAGCAGGCCGATTCCCAGCACAGCGGTCAGCGGTTGACGGTCAACCGCATGGGCAAGTCGCGCCAGCGCCAGGCTCAGCCGCCCCAGAACGGGAAGTTGGCAGCGCCGAGCTGCCAGCAACATTCGCTGGTAGCCTTTGTCCTCAGGTTCCTCTGCCAGCGCGGCCTTGAAGCACTCTTCTGCCTCCTGGGCCCGGCCTGCAACAAGCTCGTGCTCGCCCAGAATGGCCAGGGCGAGGGCTGACTCGGGTTGCTCGGCCAGGAGGCTCAGCAAGAACTCTTTCGAGGCTATGCCGGCGCGCGCCCGTGCTAGCGCCTCAAGAGTGCGAGCTTCCGGCAAGCTCGATTGGAGCTCGAGACTCTTCCTGGCTCGCTCCCGGGCGAGCTGGTGTTTCCCCTGATTCAGGGCTACCTGAGCTGCGACAGCCCAGGAATTAGCATTCCCGGGGGTCAATTCCAGGAGTCTGCAAGCATGGTGCTCGGCTTCGGGATATCCGGTGACCGAGAGCGCCACGGCCAGGTTGCCCAGGCAGCCTGGATCATCGGGTCGAAGGCTGAGCCCATCGCGGGCCGTCACCTCGGCCTGGGCGTAACGGCCCAACTTGAGCTCGCAGCTGGCTTTGACGCCGTAGAACGAGACCTCTTCTGGTTCGGCGGCAAGCCCTTCCAGACACGCCTCGATCGCGCTGTCGTATTTGCGACACTGGAACAGGTAAGAGGCCCGTTCTCGAGGGGAGGGCATCTTGGAAGGTTCGCGAGCGGACCTTCTGGCCTCCTACTGAATCTGCAGGCGGGCCAGATCGTCGGGCAGCTTGGGATACTGGGGATCCATCTCCTGCAGGGTCTTGAGCAGGATGCTGGCGATGATCAGGTTGCGGGCCTCCTTGTCGTCGGCCGGCACCACGTACCAGGGCGCCTGTTCGGTGCTGGTGCGGGTGAGCACGTCGCTGTAAGCCTGCTGGTATTCGTCCCACTGCTCGCGCCGTTCCACGTCGCCGGCGTTGAATTTGTACTGCTTGTGGGGCGTATCCCGCCGCTCTTCCAGGCGCAGTTTCTGCTCGTCCTTGCCGATGTGCAGGAAGATCTTGACCATTTTGGTGCCCAGGTCGCCGCGCTGCTTTTCGAAATCCTTGACCTGGTCGTAACGGGCCGACCAGACCTCCTCGGGAGCAAGGTTTGCCACCCGTACCTCGACGATGTCCTCGTAGTGGCCCCGGTCGAACATGCCGATGTTGCCCTTGCGGGGCATCTCGCCCGTGATTCGCCACAGGAAGTCGTGGTCGGCCTCGAGCTTGGTGGGCACGTTGAAGCTGGCCCGCTCCACTCCCTCCTCGGTCTTGAGCATCAGCGGCGCGAAGACGTCCTTGAAGGTGCCGCCCTTGCCGGAAGCGTCCATTCCCTGGCAGACAAACAACACCGAGCGCTGGTTCTCGGAGAAGAGCCGGCGCTGCAGCTCGGAGATCTTCTTGTGCATGGCCTCGAGCAGCCGCTCGGAGTCAGCCTTGGAGGTGGGCACGCCCTCGGGCGGGGCGGTCGAGATCTGGGTGAGGTCGATGTCTTCCCCCGGCTTGACCCGGAACTGCTCGAGATCGAGCTTCATCGAGACCGGAGGGAGCGGCTCGGGGTCGATGGCCGGCAGGCTCAGCTCCACTCCGTCGGGCGTGATCTTGGGCTCGGCTTTGGGGGCTTTGGCCGCGCTGAGGGGCGCCGTGGGGGACCAGTTGACTGAAAGCTGAGACAGGGCTCCGATCATGACAGACCTCCGTTCTTGTTCCTGCAGTCTGCCAGCAAGAGCTGAAAGGGGGCTGAAAGCGGACGTGCCAGCGCGCCGGCCTGCGGAGGGGCAGCCGCAGTCCGTGGACGCCTGTTCCGGACACCGTTCGCCTGCGCCGGGGAGTTGGGTGCGCATGCGCCCCCAGGTCAACCGCGCACAGAGCGCCTGTTCGCCTGCGCCGGGGAGTTGGGTGCGCACGCGCCCCACAGGTCAACCGCGCCCAGAGCGCGGGTTCGCCTGCGCCGGCGAGTTGGGTGCGCATGCGCCCGAAATGGGCGCCCTATTCAGGACAGTCCGTGGACACGCCCGAATAAGGGCTGGAGATTCCCGGCTCGGGCGGCGGGCTCTCATCCCATCAGCAAGGGCGCGCGAGAGGGCTCGCCACCACGCGGTTGCGCTCCGAGCGCTTGGCCTCATACAGCCCCAGGTCCCCTCGCTTGAGCCAGCTCTCGCTCTCTTTACAGGGATCAGCGAAGCCACCCCCACGCTCACTGTTACCCGCACCTCGGCCAGCACGGAGCTGGAGGCCAGCGTGCGGCGCAACTCCTGGGCCACGAGCAGGGCGTCGCAGAGCTCGGGGTCGCCCAGCAAGACCACGAACTCCTCCCCCCGGTGCGAAAGACCAGGTCCAACTGGCGCAACCCCCCGGGCCCACTCGGCCCACAAGGCCCGCAGGGGCCGCACGGTTGGGCCCAGGTGGAGGTTTGGAGCACGGCTACCAGACCGAGTGTAACGAACCAGCGCATCATATGGCCGTAACCCCTTTACTCTGAGGATTGGAGCTCGGGAGGCTGTCATCCCCCCTCGCGAGTCTCGCTGCCCAGCCAAAGTTTGAGTCATCCTCGTTCACAGGCTTCCCCTTGTCGGGTCCGGGAAGAATGCTGCGCTACGCGCAGAAGCCCACCTGATGAGGTCCATCCTTCTGTTTGTCTGCCTGGCGATGCTGGGCAGGCCGGCTCTGAGCGAACCCACGGTGGTCCTCCTGCCTCTCGACGACCGCCCGTGCAACTTTCTGTTCGTCGAGCAGCTCGGACGCATCGCCGGGGCGCGGGTGGTCTCCCCCCCGCGGGCCAGTCTCCGCCCGGCCCAGCCCGAGCGCCTGGCAAGCTGGCTGCGCAGCCAGCCGGCCGACCTCACGCTGGTCTCGCTCGAGATGCTCTGCTACGGGGGGCTGGTCGGCTCGCGCCGGGCCGACACGCCGCTCGCTCTGGCCCGCGAGCGTCTCGAGACTCTGCGCGCTCTGAAGGGTCGAGTCGATCTGGTGGCCACTCTCCCCCGGCTCAGCCTGCTCACCTCCGACGCCCAGGCGCCCTACGAGCGGCGACTGGCTAACTGGGCCGCCACCGGCTCGACCGACCCTCCGGCGGATGTGCCGGCCGAGATTGTGGCCGAGTACCGGTCCGTGCGCCAGCGCAACCTCGAGCTGCTCGGCTTCGCGCTCGACCTGCTCGAGGACCGCACCGTCCACCGGCTGGTGGTGGGACTGGACGACTCGGCCCCGCGCGGCCCCCACCTCGCCGAGGCCGCCTGGCTGGAAGGCGAGGTGCGCAGGCGTCGCCTCCAAGAGCGCTTCACGCTGCTGTCGGGGGCCGACGAGCTGAGCATGAGCATGGTGACGGGCTGGCTGGCCGACCGGGTGGGCCTGCACCCGTCCGTCGAGGTGATTTACTCCGACCCGGAGGCAGCGGACCGGATCCCCCCTCTGGAGACGATGCCCCTGGCCCGCATGGTGGACGACCACCTGAAGCTGGCCGGGGCTCGCCCGGCAGTCCCGGGGGACGTGGTGTTGCTGGTGCTGGTCCCGGGGGAGGAGGGGATGCAAGCCCAGGTGGAGCGCCTCCTTGCCCTGCTTGCTTGCGGCCGCCGGGTGGCGATGGCCGACCTTTCCCGGGTCAACCAGATGGACCCGGGCCTTGCCACGGCCCTGATCGAGCGCGTGCCCCTCCACAGGCTGGAAGCTCTGGCCGGCTGGAACACCGCCGCCAACGCCTTCGGCACCGCCGCCGCCCAACTGGTGGCCCACCGCCTGGCCGCGCGTCAGCAGGGCTGGAGCTTGGAGCGGGCCCTGGAGAGCGAGAAGACCCACCAGGCCTTCCTGATGGCTCGCATCGTGGACGACTATGCCTACCAGGCCGTGGTGCGCCCCCACCACGAGGCCGGTGAGACCACAGCTCTCTTGATCCGCTTGCACCTGCTCGACTGGGCGCGCGAGCTTTTCGAGCGGCGCTGGCGCGGTCGCGTGATCGAGCTGGAGGCGCTGGGAAGGCAAGCCCGCATCGACTCGGCGCAGTTCGAGGTGGCGCTCCCCTGGCGACGGGTGTTCGAGGTGGAGCTGCGCCTGGACATGCGACTGACCCCTGTGATGCGCAGGAGGACCAGCGCGCACGGTCCAGAATCGTAACTTTGTGGCGCAAAGTCAATGCCGTTGCCGGGTGGCTCTGGGGCTCGTAAACGCGGCCTTGCTGGTCTCCGGAGTGACCGCCTTTCCTTTGCCCCAGGAGGTCGGTCTGCTGGCCGGCTGGCTGGACCCCCCCCCTCGGGGCGTGGATTCACCGGGTCGAGGACGCCCTGGTCTACAACCAGGAGAATTTCCCCTTCATGGCCTACGGCACCGACTGGCTGGCTTTCGCTCACATCATGCTGGCCGTGCTGTTCCTCGGCGCCATGCGCGACCCGGCGCGCAATCTCTGGGTGATCGAGTTCGGTCTGCTGGCCTGTGCCGGGGTGCTGGCTCTGGCATTGATCTGCGGGCCGGGATCCCGTTCTTCTGGCAGCTGGTGGATTGCTCGTTTGGAGTTTTGGCGCCATCCCGCTCTGGATCGCGCGCCGGGAGGCGCTCTCAGCGTCCGCCGGTTAGCCCCAGCACGGTGCCGGTGGCATAGGAAGCCTGCTCGGACATGAGCCAGGCCACGCCCTCGGCGATCTCCTCGGGCCGGGCCGCTCGCCCCAGCGGGATGGAGCCAGCCAGCCGCTCGACCCGGTCGCTATCTCCTCCCCGAGCGTGAATCTCGGTATCCACCAGCCCCGGCGCAACGCAGTTCACCCGGATGCCTCGCTGGCCCACTTCGCGGGCCAGGCCCAGCGAAAAGGCTTCCACCGCCGCCTTGGTGGCGGCGTAGTGGGCGTACTCGAAGGGGCTGCCCGTACGGGCGGCAACCGAGGAGAGGTTGACGATGCTGCCGCCCGCCTGCATCCGCCGGACGGCTTCGCGGCAGCACAGCATGGTGCCCAGCAAGTTGACCTCCAGCACCCGCCGGGCGACCTCCTCGGTGAGGTCCTCCACGCGGGTGAAGCCCCCTGTGATGCCGGCGTTGTTGACCAGCCCGTCCAGCGACTCGAGCCCTTTGAAGAGAGCCAGCACCCCGGACTCTTGACCCACGTCGCCTGGCACGGCCCGGGCCGATCCGCCGGCCGCCTCGATGGAGCCCACCACCTCCAGGGCCGACTCACGGTCGACCAGGTAGTTCACTACCACGTGCCACCCCTCGGAACCCAGGCGGCGGGCCACGGCGGCTCCGATCCCCCGGCTGGCGCCGGTCACGATCACCGTCTTCATCCCGCCCGCTTCCCGCCCTGGCGGGCCGGTCCCTACCCGAAGGTGGTGGTCGTCAGGCAGAGCCGGGCCCATTCGGGAGCTCTCGTGCCGCGGGCGCGAAGGGCGTTCAGCGACTGGCCGGCCACCTCGTTCTGGGGGTCGAGCTGCAGGGCCCGCTCGGTGAGAACCAGAGCATACTCGGGGCGTCCGGCCTGAAAGCAGTAGAAGGCCGCCTCGCTGAGGCGTCGAGCGGCGCCTTCCTGGTCGTCCCGGGCCAGGGTGATCCGAAACCAGGCCTGGTGGGGAACCATCACCAGAGCGTCCAGCTCCACGCTCGCGGGCGTGAACCGTGTCAGACCGTAAAGGCCGCGCTCGGAGCTTTCGAAGGCATAGACCCCCCGGGGGCAATCCCAGGCAGTTTCCTCGCTGCTCAGCGCCTCAGTCAGCGTCTCAAGCGAGGTTTGCGTGTCAGCCAGCAGGGCCCCGACGATCGGGGAGGCCTGCACGCCAAGCTGCGAGCAGGCTTGCCGGGCAGCCACGGGACGCAACTCGCGGGCGCGCGCCATAACCTGGTGCTCCTCGGTCACCATGCCGGTGAGGCGGATGATTCCTCGCAGGGGCTCCAGGGCGCGGGAAGCCTGACCGGCGGCCAGGTAGCCTTCGCCCAGGCTCAGCTGGAGCCGGTTCCACAGGGGCAGGAGCTCGGGCTCGGCCGGATGCTCCCCGACCAGCGCCAGAGCCTCCTGCATCAGCCCGAGGTCGCCTCGCTCCATGGCCTGGCGGCACTGGCCGGCCACCTCCGAGCACACCGCGTCGCGCAGGGCCTGCAGCTTGCGGCCGCGCGAGGGAAGGTCGGGAGTGGCGCGCAGGAGCGTCAGCGCCCCGGCCAGGTCCTTTTCCGCCACCAGGCGGGGCAGGCGCTCCTCGGGCGGGGGCTGCTGCAGCTCGCCGGGGATCGGCCCCCGTTCGAAGATCAGCGGGGCGCGGAAGTGGAAGTCCAGCGTGCCGATCCCCAGCTCCTGCGCCAGGGCCAGCTGTTGCCGGGGCCAGAGCTCGAGGACGGTGGCCTCGCTCTCCTGGCTCGCAGTTGTCTGCCAGGAAGAAGACCGGTAGCTGATGAGCCTCTCCCCCTCGGGCCGGGAGAGGAAGCGCTCGAGCTTGCCCCGGGAAACCTGGAAGGCAAAGTCGAGCCCCTCGTCGTCCCATCCGAAGGCCAGCACGGCTGCGCAGCCAGCCGCCTCAACCGCGAGAGCGAGTCCCAGCCAGTCCACTCCCGTCAGGTCGAGCCCCCGGTTGTCGGTTCTCAGGCTCTCGACCAGCGGCGCGATGGCCTGATGGGGAAGGCTTGGAAAGACCTCGGTGAAGGGGACGTGCCCGTGGAGTCGGTGGGCCGGACAGACGTCCAGAAACCACATTCCGCCCCGCTCGTAGCCGCGCAGACAGGCCCGCACATCGAGCCGGCGCAGGCCCTCCCAATCGGGCTCCTCGGAGAAGACGAAAACGTTGTGGAAGGACCCCACGGCCGCCGGGTTCCTCCTTCGTTTGGAGGAGTCCTGGCGGCAGGGTGCCGAGCGGGCAGCGCGAAAGCCCCGCCATGCAGGCAGAGCGCGGTTTTTCGGTGGAGTACACCCATCGCCTTCGCTTTACTCGCCAGGCCGAGGAGTGCCTGCGCGAGCTGGTGGGCGAGGCGCGCTGCCTGGCCTTTGTCGATCAGGGCTTGCTGGCGGCCCATCCCGAGTTGGCCCGGATCGAGCTTCCCGGCCTGGTCGAGATGCTGCCCGTGCCCGGGGGCGAGGCGGTCAAGAACGACATGCGAATGTTCGAGGAGGCCTGCCGGGCCATCGACCGGGCAGCCATCTGCCGCCAGTCCTACGTGCTGGTCTGGGGAGGGGGAGCGCTGCTGGATGCGGTCGGCTTCGCGGCCGCCTCCACGCATCGGGGGGTGCGCCTGATCCGCCTTCCCAGCACCACCCTGGCCCAGGCCGACTCGGGCGTGGGCGTGAAGTGCGGGCTGAACGCCTTCGGCAAGAAGAACCTGCTGGGCGCCTTCCACGTGCCCCACGCGGTGGTGTGCGACGAGACCTTGCTGGCCACGCTGCCGGACGAGCACTGGCGCTCGGGCTTCTCGGAGGTGGTCAAGGTCGCCCTGTTGCGCGATGCATCTTTGTTCGAGGAGGTCGAGCGACGGGCCGACGAGGTGCGAGAGCGCGATCTCGAGGCTGCGCTGCCGCTCATCCGCCGCTCGGCCGAGCTGCACCTTTCGCAGATCGTGTCCGGAGGGGATCCCTTCGAGCTGGGCTCGGGGCGTCCGCTCGACTTTGGCCACTGGATCGCCCACCGGCTGGAGGTGCTGTCCGATTTCTCCCTCACCCACGGGCACGCCGTGTCGGTGGGGATGGCGGTGGATCTGGCCTACGGCGCCCGGCTGGGGGTGACCCCGCCCGCGCTGGCCGCCCGCGCCACCTCGGTCCTCGAACGCCTGGGCCTTCCCCTGTGGCATCCCCGGCTGGCCCATCCCGGGCTGCTGCAGGGCCTGGAGGACTTTCGCCAGCATCTGGGGGGCAAGCTCTGCCTGCCCCTGATCGAGGAGCTGGGGCGCGAGACGACCGTGGACGAGGTCGACCGCGAGCTCTTGACCGAGTGCCTGGCGGTGCCGGCGTGAACGTGGTGGACGAGTACTTTCTCGAGCACCGCGGCAAGCTGATCGACCTGGCCGCCTTTCTCGACCGGGTGGACCGCGCCGGCCAGGCCGACGACCGGCGGATCCAGGCCCTGCGAGGAGCGCTGCAGCTCTTGCTCGAGCCCGGTCCCGAGCGGGCCCGACGCATCCTCGAGCTGCTCAGCGACCCCACCAGCGAGCCGGTGGAAGAGGCCCGCGGCAGCGCCACTGGCGCCCCCTGAGCGGCATGGACTACATCGATCCCCACATCCACATGGTCTCGCGCACCACCGACGACTACGAGCGGCTGGCCCGCTGCGGCTGCCGCGCGGTCAGCGAGCCGGCCTTCTGGTCGGGCTTTAACCGCGCCTCGGCCGAGGGCTTCCGCGACTACTTCCTCCAGCTCACCGAGTTCGAGCCCACCCGGGCCCGGCGTTACGGCATCCAGCACTACTGCTGGCTGTGCATCAACCCCAAGCAGGCCGAAGACCCGGGGTTGGCCCGCGAGGTGATGGCCCTGATCCCCGAATATCTCGAGCGCCCCAACGTGCTGGGCATCGGCGAGATCGGGCTCAACCGCAACAGCAAGAACGAGCTGGTGGTACTGGAGGAGCAGATCGCCCTGGCCCTGCGCCATGACCAGCTGATCCTGGTGCACACCCCGCACCTTGAGGACAAGCTCAAGGGCACCCGGCTGATCCTGGACGCGCTCGACAACCAGGGGGTGCGGCCCGAGCGGGCCCTGATCGACCACGTCGAGGAGCACACCGTGCAGATGGTGCTCGAGCGCGGCTACTGGGCGGGGATGACGCTTTATCCCGATACCAAGTGCACCCCCCAGCGGGCGGTGGACATCCTGGAGGTTCACGGCACCGAGCGGCTCTGCCTCAACTCGGCCGGCGACTGGGGGCCGAGCGATCCTCTGGCGGTTCCGAAGGCGATGCAGGAGATGCGCCGACGAAAGCACCCGGTCGAGTGCCTGCGCCAGGTGTTCTACGCCAACCCGCACGCCTTCCTGAGCCAGAGCCCGAGGTTTCTGGCTTGAGGGCTAGAGGTTTGAGGTGCCAGGCCCTTCTGGCTGTCAGCATCGAGATGGCCGTGAATGGCAGGTTTCGGGCTTGAGGGTGCTGGGCTACTGCCTGAACCAGTTCCCCACGCTGGTCCAGGGGCTGGACATGCTGCCTGCGGGCACGGGGGCGGGTCTCTGGATCAACCGCTCGCTGGCTCGTGAGCTGCAGGTGCCGGGCGCGCTGGAAGCCCTGCGCGATGAGCTGCATAAGCGCGAGCTGATCGCATATTCTTTGAATGCCTTCCCGGCTGACGACTTCCACGCGCCGGTGGTGAAGCACCGGGTCTATCATCCCGCCTGGGACCGGCCTGAACGCCTGGACTACACGCTCGAGGTGGCCGGGCTGCTGGCCTGCCTCTTGCCCGAGAGGGCAGAAGGGAGCCTCTCCACCGTGCCCGTGGGGTGGCCCGGCACGGTCGACCTGGAGCTGGCGCGGCTGCACCTGGCCCGTGCCGCTCGCGCCCTGCGCGAGTTGCACGACCGCACCGGGCACCTGATCCACCTCGATCTCGAACCCGAGCCGGGCTGTGTGCTCTCCACCAGCTCCGACCTGGTGGCCTTCTGGCAGGACCTGGATCGAGACTACCTCAGGGTGTGCCACGACGTGTGCCATGCCGCCGTCATGGCCGAGGGCCAGCAAGAGGCATTGGAGCGCTATCGGCGGGCTGGCATCCGAGTGGGTAAGGTGCAGATCTCCTCGGCCCTGCTCGTGCCCGACAGCCGTCTTGCGCGTCCTGCCCTGGAGCGTCTGGCCCAGGACCGCTACCTTCACCAGTGCCTGTATGAGCGGCGCCGGTTCTTTGAGGACCTGCCTGCCTTTCTGCAACAGAACCTGCCCCCGGGCGAGGTGCGCGTGCACTACCACGTGCCCGTGGACCTTCGCGAGCTCGAGGAGGGGGTGCTGACCACCTCGGACGAGATCGCCGTCTGCCTGGCGGCGCTCGATCCCGAGGTGGCCCATCTGGAGGTGGAGACCTACACCCGCATCCAGCCCGAGGCGGTGCTGCGCCGCGAGCTGGAGTGGCTCGCCAGCCTTCTTCAGGCCTCGGAGTCGGAGTCGAAGAGGGCGGTCTCGCGTCCCTTGCGGTCGGACCGGAAGATCTGATAGAGCGCCAGCCCTACCAGCAGGGCGCAGCCGGCTGTCGAGGTCCAGGCCTCCTCGACCCGGTAGGCCTCCAGGGCGTGGACCACCCGGTGGCCCAGGGCAACCAGCCCGGACAGAAGGGCGAAGATGCCCAGCCCGCGGTGCATGATGCCCGGCAAGAGCCCGGCCACAGCCAGGAACATGCCGGTGAGCACCACCATGAAGCCGACGTCGTTGGTCTCCGGATCGTAGACCAGCCCCAGCAGAGTGCCCAGCGCGGTCAGGGCCATCCAGCCCAGAATCGGCAGCAGCCCTCCGCCCGTCTTCACGCCGTGGTCGGCTCGCCAGCTCGCTCCGTCAGCGGCATACCCTTGCACCTTCTGCACTACCTGCTCGAATAGCTCGGGAGGACAGTGCAGGCGCAGCACGGTGTGCCAGCTATCCGCCAGCGCCACCACTTTTTCGTGCGGGTAGACCTTCACGCGGTGCACGTTCTTCCAGGTGATGGTCACCGTCTCGCCGGCCTGAGCCAGCACGCTGGCGGCCATGGCACGCGTGCTCCCGCTCAGGATCGAGGCCACGACTGCGAACTCTCCCAGGGCTCGCTCGCGCGTGCCGGCCAGGAAGGCCGCTCCATCGGGACCGACCTGGTAAAGCGCCTGGTAGCGATTGCCGAAGAACAAGAGCGAGATCACCCCGATGAGGACGAAGAGCACTCCCAGCACCACGACAAAGAGGGGAGCTACCTTGAGCAGGGTATCGGGCTCGCCGGCCGCCAGTCCCATCAGGCCCATGACGACCGAGATGACGACGATGATTGCCACGAAGAGCTTGACCAGGTCCTGGAGGAAGAAGCGTCCCGTGAGCATGGGCACGGACAGGCTCCAGACCAGGTCGTCGGACCTCTCGGGAGCCGGGTCGGGCTCACGCCCGTGGCCGCAGGCAGAGCAGAAGCGGTCGGTGGCTGCAAGCTGCTGACCGCAGGAAGGGCAGGTGGGTAGCAAGGGAGAGCCACAGTTGGGGCAAAACTGCCCATCCCCTGCAGGCTGCCGACAGCGGGGGCAGGTTGCCGTGGGTAGAGTCAACATGGAACTCACCTCCACCCATGAGCCTGGCCCATTGGGGGCGAATGGGAAATGATCTGGATCAGCCCAGGCGCCGTTGCAGCCAGGCTCCCAGAGCCAGACCGAAGACCAGGTGGGCGCTGGCCGTCAGGAAGAGAAAGCGGGCGTTGACGTGGAGCTGGAAGAAGGCGGCGTAAGGGGTGGCCAGCAGCAAACCCTCCACCACCAGACCCCAGATGACGGCTCCCCAGAAAAGCTGTCGCGGGCTGCGCACCATGGTCAGGAACATCACGCCCAGCGCAGCCCCGTTGAGGAAGTGGTAGCTCCAGCCCAGGGCATGCACCAACCAGGTCGGCTCGTCGGCGCCCAGCAGTAGCTGGCCGAAGCGGGGGAAGACCTTAAACAGTGGCGCCCCGGTGAGCACGAAAGGAAGGCGGTAGAGGTCGTAGACGGCCGCCGCCAGCACTCCCGCCAGCGCGCCTTCAAAGATCCAGGTAGACGGGTTGTCCAGGCCCCTCGGCTGGTTGCGATACCTGACTCCGAGCGCTGTCAGGGCCAACGTTCCTGGCAGCATGGCGTAGAGGGCGAAGGTCTGCATTGGCCAGAGTCCGTAGAACTGACCGAGCAGGGCGGCGAAGGAGAGGCTGGCCAGGGCGAAGGTCAGGAGGCGTAGCATGGCTGCGTCTGAGTTTGGTGGGGAGTGGAATTTTCCTCGGGGTGGATTCAGGTTTGCCGGTGGGACAAAAGGGGTCATGTGCCCCTGCCACCAGGACTCCGGGCAGGCTACTCTGAGATCGCGATGACAGGTGGGTTCTCGCCCGAGATGCTGGTGGTCGCGCTGATCCTCAGCGGTTTCCTCTACGGAGTTCTGGCCCTGGTGCTCGTGAGCACGCTGGGCTGCTCGATGCTGATGGCCGGCCGGCACCATCCCGCCCCTCTGGTGGCCGCCGCTGTCTGGCTCAGTTGCATCGGCCCGGTGCTGAGAAGCGACTGGATGCACTCACTCCAGGGGATTGTGCTCTCCGCCCTCCTGATGATCGCCCTTCCGGCCCTGGTGGGCCGGCTTTCCGGACACCTGACCGGGTGGCTCGACGAGCTTCGGGTCTGACCGCTCGCCCTATTCAGGACAGTCCACGGACACGGACGGCACGGACCTGGCCCGGTCTGGCCTGGAGAGGAAAGCCCTCGAGCTTCTGCGCGCCTGCCTGATCGGATGATCAGCCGTGCCTCCCCCGGTTGGGTGGCCGCGATGGGTGGACCGCCGGCCCGAACTGCCCGTGATGCGCGCCCTCGGTGGCCGGCGGGGTGGACCGCGCCCCGAGCTGCCCGTGATGCGCGCCCTCGGTGGCCGGCGGGGTGGACCGCGCCCCGAGCTGCTCGTGATGCGCGCCAACGGTGGCCGGCGGGGGTGGACCGCGGCCCCGAGCTGCTCGTAATGCGCGGCCCTCGCGCTGGGTGGGGCAGTGGGTGGGACCGCGCCCCGATCGGCCTCTAAGTAGATGCGCGCCCTCGAGCCGACTTGAACCGCTCAGAACAGGTTCTGCGTGCGTGGCAGTGACGTGCCCCACTGGGGCGTGGATTCTCACTTCTTGGTCGAACGGGTGGTCGATACCGGCGGTTCAAAAAACGAACATTTGCTCGCAGGATGGCTGGGAAGTTTCACGAAGTTTTGCTCCAGAAATCCGATTCTTTATCGGCATCCCTTTCCCTTTCTCTTTCTTCCTTCCCAACCAACCTGTGCGAGGTATCCTTATGTCCCTGTGTCTTTCTCACTATTCTCAGCAGCATCCTGAAGCAATGCTCCGGGGTGCTGCGAAAGCCGCTCGCGGCGTGACCGCCAACGAGTGGGAGTTAGGTGCCTGGTTGCTCGCCATCGAGCGCACTCGGGCCTACCAGTCGGCGGGATTTCGAAGCACCGTTGCATTTGCCATCGTGCGCCTGGGTGTCGAGCCCCCGAAAGCCAGCAACCTGCTTCGCATCATGGGAGTGCTGGAGCAGCTTCCAGATCTGAGCCGCGCGTTCCAGAGTGGCGAAGTCGGTTATGCAAAGATGCGTGAGATTACCCGGGTGGCCTCCCCGGAGACCGAGCTTGCCTGGCTCGAGTTTGCTCGCAATCATACCACCGATCAGGTGCGCCAGCGGGTGGTTTGCAGCCCGGCGGCCTTCGAGCGTCGCGTTCGGTCCGTTCGCAACCAGGCTGACAGCCTCTTGAGCACGCACGCTCAGAGAAAGCTCGTTTCCGAACTGAATGCTCCCGAGCTTCCCGGAGGCCGGACCGGCCCCTTAGAGGATGCCTCCAGACCCGCGGACCGGGCTGAGGGTGCAACGGAGCCTCAGCCCGGGTTCTTCGACCCCAGCAGTACTCAGCACTACAACCCGACTACTGAAGTGCCCGGGCTGTCCGGGTCCGTGGCAGACCTGCCTGCCGGTGGCTCTGGGCAGACCTGGAACGGGCCAGAATCGGATGACCCGGGTGACGGCTCCACCAGGTTGACCACGCCCGGGACTGAAGTCCCTGATGACTGCTCGGGCAGGAACCGATGTGCTGAGCAGCCGTCCGGGTCAGGCGGACCGTTCGGACAGCTGGTGCCTGGGTGCTTGCTCGTCGAGGAGGATGGGCTCCCTGCCCCCCAGCGCGTGCGCCTGGTCGTTGAGTTTAGCGCTGAGGAATACGCAGAGTGGGGAGCCACCGTGGCGAGGATTTCCCGCCAGTTCGGGCGCCGGGTTAGCTCCAGGGAGGTGATTCTCGAGTTGGCGCGTCGCCACGTGGCCAGCACCGGCGGCTCTTCGCTCCAACGGAATCCGGTCGTGGTCCGCCTCGAGCCAGACGGTGCGGGCTTCGTGCAGACCGACCGCGGACCCCTGGTAGTCTCTCGACAGAGCTCGGACGAGTACCTTGCCCGGGCCAACTCGTTAGTGGTTCAGGGCTCGCAGCCGGCAACCACGTCGGTGCTGTTGCTCGGTGGAAGACGCCGCAAGAGGTTGCCGGCCGATGTCTTGCGGTCGGTGGTGGCTCGAGCAGGCGGCTGCTGTGAGTCCTGTGGACAGCACGGAATCCTTCACGTGCACCATATTCGGGCGCTCTCCAGGGGTGGTAGCAACGCGCTGGAGAACCTGCGCCTCCTCTGCTCGGCTTGCCACGGAGGAGAGCACGCCAGCGACTTCCAACCTGGCGGCCCCTGGGAGCGCGCGCGCGCTCGGCGGCAGCGTGTCAGTGCCCAGAAGGCTGGCGCCCAGAGCTCCCGAGGTCGACCTGCTCGCCCCACAGGCTCGGACCCCTGAGGTGCCGCGCGTTGAACGTTACAGGAATTGGCGCCGTTCAACAGATTGTCGACACTCCGGCTGCGTTCTAGGTCAACGCGCGGGAGTGGAGAAACGGGGCAGGACCCGGGCGGGGCGAGAGAGGAAAGGCCCTCCCCATGCTGGACCTTTTGCGCGCCTCCAACCTCCCTACCGTGTGGACCAACGTGCTGGTGGCGATGGCTCTGTCCGGCCAGCGCAACCCTCTGTTTTTCCTGGCTCTGAGCCTGATCTACCTGGGCGGGATGGCCCTCAACGACTGCTGCGACCTGTCCTGGGACCGGCGCCATCGGCCCGACAAGCCCATCCCCTCGGGGCGGGTCCGCCTCTGGCAGGCGGCCCTGGTGGCGGCTTCGCTCCTGGCTGGAGGCGCGACATTGTTGCTCGTGGCCGGGGGGCGCTGGGCCACCCCGCTGGTGGCTCTGGTGGTGGCCTACAACCTGGTCCATAAGCGCACCGAGATGGCCGCCCTGCTGATGGGTGGTTGCAGGGGGTTGATCCTTCTCTGCGTCACCCACGAAATGACGCCGACCCTGCTGGTTTCGGCCCTGCTGCTGAGCGGCTACGTCACCCTGCTGACTCTGCTGGCCCGGCGCGAGGCTTTTCAGCAGGTCCGTAAAGGCTGGCTCACCACCCTGCAGGTGGCCGTGACGATCCTGACCGTGATAGGAATGGTGCTGGCCCTCTACCAGTTGGCCTTCTACGCCCTGGTACTGCTGCTGGCTCTGTTTCGGGCGGGCCATTTCGCCAGTCGGGGCAACCTCAAGGGCATGGTGTTGACCCTGATCGCCGCCATCAGCCTGCTGGATGCCTGCCTGCTGGCCGCTTTCGGTCATTCCGGATGGCCGGGCCTGGTGGGCTTCGTGCTCACCAGGCTCTGGCATCGCCGGGTTTCCGGCACCTGATGGCCCGACCCACAGCTCTGCTTCTGGTGGTGGGGCTGACCGAGCCGGTGCTGACCGCCGCTCCACGCATGAGCGCTCTGGGAAGGCCCCGCCGGGTCACTCCTAGCTTGCCGGCCGTGACCTGCCCGGTGCAGGCAAGCATGCTGACCGGGCTTCCCCTCGAGGGCCATGGTATCGTGGCCAACGGCTGGTATGATCGCGAGCTGTGCGAGATCCTGTTCTGGAAGCAGTCCAACCGGCTGGTGCAGGGCGAGAAGGTCTGGGAGGCGGCTCGCCGTCGCGACCCCGCGTTGACCTGCGCCAACCTGTTCTGGTGGTTCAACATGTATTCCAGCGTGGATATCTCGGTAACACCGCGTCCGATCTACAAGGCCGATGGCACCAAGCGTCCCGACATTTACACCCATCCGGCGCAGTTGCGCGACGAGTTGCAGCGGGAGCTGGGCCAGTTCCCCCTGCACGCTTTCTGGGGTCCTCTGGCAGGCCTGCCCTCCAGTCGCTGGATCGCGAGGGCGGCGCAACGCGTCTACGAGCGCTTCCGTCCCACCCTCAACCTGGTCTACCTGCCTCACCTCGACTACGCTCTCCAGCGTACTGGCGAGCTGCAGCCGGCGCTGAGCGAGATCGACTCGGTGGTGGGCGAGCTGAGTGCCTTCTATGCCAGTCAGGGGGTGCGGGTGCTGCTGGTCAGCGAGTACGGCATCGAGCCCGTGCACCGCTCGGTGCCGCTCAACCTGGTGCTGCGCCGGGCTGGCTGGCTGGCGGTGCGCACCGAAGAGGGGCGTGAGCTGCTCGACCCTGGCGCCTCGCGCGCCTTCGCCGTGTGTGACCATCAGGTGGCTCAGGTCTATGTGCGCGAGGGGGTGGACGAGGTGCGAGCCCGGCTCGAAGAGACCGAGGGGTTGGAGCAGGTGCTGGCTGGCAGCGTGCACCCTCGCTCGGGCGAGCTGGTGGCCGTGGCCGCCCCCGGTCACTGGTTCAGCTATCGCTACTGGGAACAGGAATGCAGGGCACCCGATTTTGCCCGCACGGTGGAGATCCACCGCAAGCCCGGGTTCGACCCATTGGAGCTTCACTTCGAGCCCTCCCTCCGGTTCCCGCGCCTTACCCTGGCCGGAAAACTGCTGGCTCGCAAGCTGGGCCTTCGCACCCTGCTGGACGTGATCGCCCTGGATGAGAGCCTGGTGCGGGGCTCGCACGGGCGCTCCCCTGCCCCCGCTTACGCCCCGGTGCTGGTTACCCCCGAGGGAGGGCCACCCCTGGAGGCTCGGGAGGTCTACCAGGTGGTGCTGGACAGCCTCTTCCCCGAGGAATGACCGTGCGCCCTTGTGCGCATGCGCACTCAAGTCACCCGCGCACGTCGAACGTCTGCTCGGGCCGCGGGGTTGCGCCCCGGAGTTGTGTGCACATGCGCACTCAGGTCACCCGCGCACGTCCAACGTCTGCTCGGGCCGCGGGGTTGCGCCCCGGAGTTGTGTGCGCATGCGCACTCAAGTCACCTGCGCACGTCGAACGTCTGCTCGGGCCGTGGGGTTGCGCCCCGGAGTTGTGTGCGCATGCGCACTCAGGTCAATGGCGCCCGCGGGCAGCACGCCGAATCCAGCGAGCCCGCCAGTTGCTCGACTCGGCGCCCACGGTCACGCTGTCCGTGGCCGGATCATACTCGCCCAGCATGCGGTCGCTGCCGGCCTGGTAGTGAAAGCGCGCGGAGGAGAGCCAGTAAGCGGTGTGCTGTTTGTCCCCCACCTGGATCCAGAACGAGTCCGGCTGGCCCGAGTACGAGACCGTGACCTCGGTTCCCGAGGACGAGCGCCAGGTGCCCACGATGCGATCGTTGAGGGACACCGCTGTGGCCAGCTGCCAGAGGAGCCCCACCGAGAGCAAGAGCAAGAGTGCGCGAATCATCATAGGTGCAGTGTAATTCCAGAGCGGTAGACCTGCCGGGCTCCAGGGGGGCGCGAAGGGGGCGCCTGATCCAGGTCATAGCTGGCCCGGACCCCACCTCCTAGACTCAGAGCACGGAGGTGACCTACCATGCAAGACATTGCCACTCAGGGCTATCGTGCTGCCCTCAAAGAGCTTCTGGGCGGGGAGATCCCGGCCCCGCTCGCCGAGCTGGTCCATCGGCGGGATACGGCCAAGAACGACCTGGTGGAGTACCTCACGGCGGTCGAGTCGGACGCGACGCGCCAGGCTCTGCGGGCTCTGCTCGAGCTGCACGAGGAAGAGACCCGGTTCATGCTGGCCGTGATGCAGCAGATGCACAAGAGGGCCTGAAGCCAGATGGACACGCTCTACATCTTCATCCTGTCGGCCTTCGTCGGCTGGTTGGTGATCGGGCGTGTGCCGGCTCTCTTGCACACGCCGCTGATGGCTGCCACCAACGCCATCAGCGGCATCTCGCTGGTCGGCTCCATCCTGCTAGCTGGCGGTGACCACGGCACGGTGCCTACGATCCTGGGAACCGTGGCCGTGGCCGCCGCCAGCATCAACGTGATCGGTGGCTTCTTGATCACCGACCGCATGCTGAAAATGTTCCGCAAGCCATGATGTCCTGGCTGTACCTGCTGGCCTCGGTGCTGTTGATTCTCGGCCTGCAGGGCCTGACCGACCCGCGTCAGGCGCGAAGAGGCATCCAGCTGGCGGCGCTGGGCATGCTGGCGGCGGTCGGGGGCACCTTGCTCAGCCCCGAGCTCCGGACCTACGTCTTTATCGGGCTCGGCGTTCTGGTCGGCGGGGCCATCGGTGCGGCCATGGCCATCTACATGCCCATGACGGCGATGCCGCAGCGCATCGCCCTCTCGCATGCCTTCGGCGCGCTGGCGGCGGTGCTGGTGGGGGTGGCCGAGCACCTGCACCGGGCCGCCGAGCTCAGCACGCTGCAGCACGCCGCGCTGGGCTTCGAGGTGCTGTTCGGGTCGCTGACCGTGACCGGCAGCTTGATGGCCTTCGCCAAGCTGCAAGAGCTCTTGCCCACCGCCCCCATCGTTTACCCTCTGCAGAACGCCACCAACCTCACCCTGTTCGGCGCCACGGTCCTCCTCTACGGTGCGCTCATGATCAACCCCACCTCTACCCCGCTCTTGCTGGGCATGGCCGTCCTGGGCCTGGTGGTGGGCGTGCTCATGGTCTTGCCCATCGGCGGGGCCGACATGCCGGTGGTGGTTTCGTTGCTCAACTCCTACGCCGGGCTGGCGGCCTCGGCCACCGGCTTTGCGCTGGGCAACCAGGTGCTCATCATCGCCGGGGCGCTGGACGGCGCCTCGGGCTTCATTCTCTCCATCTTGATGTGCCGGGCCATGAACCGGTCGTTCACCAACGTCCTGTTCGGCGCGTTTGGCACCCCCGCGGCCACCTCCCTCCACACCGACCAGACCATCCGCTCGGTAACCCTGGAGGACGCCGCAGTGCAGCTTGCTTACGCCCGCAAGGTGGTGGTCGTGCCCGGCTACGGCATGGCCGTCTCGCAGGCCCAGCAGGCGGTGCGCGAGCTGGCCGAGCAGGTGGAGCAGCACGGCGGCGAGGTCGAGTTTGCCATCCACCCCGTGGCCGGGCGCATGCCGGGGCACATGAACGTGCTCCTGGCCGAGGCCAACATCCCCTACGACCAGCTCAAGGAGATGGACCAGGTCAACGCCGACTTCCCCTCCACCGACGTGGCCCTGGTGGTGGGAGCCAACGACGTGGTCAACCCCGCCGCCCGCGAGGACAAGACCTCGCCCCTTTACGGCATGCCCATCCTGGATGCTGATCGGGCCCGCTCGGTGATCGTGCTCAAGCGCAGCATGAAGCCGGGCTTTGCGGGCGTGGACAACCCCCTCTTCGCACGTCCCAACTGCGCTCTCTTATTCGGGGACGCGCGCGAGACTCTGGGCCGGCTGGTGGCCAGAATGAAGGCGCTGTGAGCATCGTCGCCATCCCCCGCGAGCACGAGCGAGCCCTGGTGGCCATCACCCCCGAGGGGGTGGAGCGGCTCACCGCGCAGGGTTTCGAGTGCCTGGTCGAGGAGGGCGCCGGGGACCGGGCGGGCTTTGTCTATCCCCGCACGGTCTCACGAAAAGAGCTTGCCGAGCGAGCCGACATCGTGCTGGTGCTGGACCCGGCCACCTGGCCCGAGCCCCGTCCCGGCACCGTGCTGGTGGGCTTGCTGGGCGAGAGCCGTCCCGATGGGGTGTTCGCCTTCGCGCTGGAGCGCCTGCCCCGCATCAGCCGGGCTCAGAGCATGGACGTGCTCTCCACGCTGGGCACCGTGGCCGGCTACCGGGCCGCTCTGCTGGCGGCCGAGCGCTGTCCGCGCTTTTTCCCCATGTTGACCACCGCCGCCGGTACCGTGCCACCTGCACGGGTGCTGGTGCTGGGGGCCGGGGTGGCCGGACTGATGGCCATGGCCACGGCCCGCCGGCTGGGGGCGATGGTGACCGGCTACGACATCCGTCCCGCCGCCCAGGATGACATCCGCAGCGTGGGAGCTCTGGTACTGGCGCCTCCCGAGGTGACCCATCCCGAGTGCGAGGGGATGCACGCCTGCGAGCAGCCCGACGAGGTGCTCGAGCGCCAGCAGGGCGACCTGGCGAAGGCGGTGGCCGCCTCCCAGGTGGTCATCTCCACCGCCTCGGTGCCCGGCCGCCCCGCGCCGATGCTGATCAGCCGCGCGATGGTGGAGAGCATGCAGCCCGGCTCGGTGGTGGTGGATCTGGCCCTGGGCAACTGCGAGCTGACCCGTCCGGGTCAGGTCTACCAGCATCGGGGGGTGCACCTGGTGGGCCTGCGCGACCTGCCCTCCCAGCTTCCCTTTTCTTGCAGCCAGATGCTCGCACGCAACCTGGCCGCCTACCTGGCCCTGATCGCGCCAGGAGGCAAACTCGACATCCCCTGGGAGGACGAGCTGGTCTCCGCCTGCTGCGTCGCCCGAAAGGAGCCCCATGCGACCCGATCTTAGTACCCGCTACCTGGGAATGACCCTGGAGCATCCGCTCATCCCGTCGGCCTCCCCGCTCACCTCCAGCCTTGACTCGCTCAGGCGGCTCGAGGCGGCGGGCGCCCCGGCCGTGGTGCTGGCCTCGCTCTTCGAAGAGCAGGTCGATCTCCAGCACGAGCTGGTGGAGAGCATGCGCCACCAGGGGTCGGAGGCCTACGCCGAGGCGGTGAGCTACTTCCCGCCCCTGCGCGAATACTCGGTGCAGGCCGACGAGTATCTCGAGCTGGTGGAGGGCGCTCGAAAGCGCCTGAGCATTCCCGTGATCGCCAGTCTCAACGGCTGCACTCCCGGCGGCTGGGTGCGCTACGCAGCCCGCCTGGAGCGGGCTGGAGCCCACGCCCTGGAGCTGAACCTCTACCACCTGGCGGCCGACCCCGAGCGCTCGGGGGCCGAAGTGGAGCAGATCTATCTCGATATCGTGCGGAGTGTGCGGGCGCAGATTCACATCCCCCTGGCCGTCAAGCTGGGGCCCCAGCTCAGCTCTCCGATTCACTTCGTCAGGCAGTTGGAGAAGGCGGGCGCCAACGCCGTGGTGATCTGGAACCGCTTCTACCAGTGCGATCTGGATCTCGAGGAGCTGGAGGTGGTGCCCCACCTGGAGCTGAGCCGCTCCTACGAGCTCTTGTCGGCGCTCACCTGGACGGCGGTGATGTTCGGACGGGTGGGGGTGGACCTGGCCGTGACGGGGGGAGTGCACACCTGCCAGGACGCGCTCAAGGTCTTGATGGTGGGAGCCAGTGCCGTGCAGCTGGCCTCCGAGCTTCTGCGCCGGGGCCCGGAGCGGCTCGGTGAGCTGGTCGTCGAGCTCGGCAACTGGATGCGCGAGCGCGAGTATCTTTCGGTGGAGCAGCTCAAGGGGAGCATGAGCCAGCAGCGGGTGGCCGAGCCGGCCGTCTACCTGCGGGCCAACTACCTGCGCACGCTGCAGTATGGAGGCGAACGATGGCGCGGATGATGGATGGAAACGAGGCGGCCGCCCGGGTCGCCTATCGCACCAGCGAGGTGATCGCGATCTACCCGATCACCCCGGCTTCTCCGATGGGAGAGCTGTCTGACCAGTGGGCCTCTCAGGGCCGGCCCAACCTGTGGGGAGACGTGCCCCGCCTGGTCGAGATGCAGTCCGAGGGCGGTGCCGCCGGAGCCCTGCACGGGGCGCTCCAGGGGGGCAGTCTGGCCACCACCTTTACCTCCAGCCAGGGCTTGCTCTTGATGCTGCCCAACCTCTACAAGCTGGCCGGTGAGCTGACCAGCATGGTGCTGCACATCGCCGCCCGCAGCCTGGCCACCCACGCCCTGTCCATCTTTGGCGATCACTCCGATGCCATGGCGGTGCGCTCGACCGGCTGCGCCATGCTGTTCTCGAGCACGGTGCAGGAGGTGCACGATCAGTCCCTGCTCTCTCTGGCCGCCAGCCTGGAGTGCCGCTTGCCCGTGCTGCACTGCTTCGACGGCTTTCGAACCTCGCACGAGATGGCTCCCGTGGAGCTGCTCGAGGATGCCGATTTGTTGGCGCTGCTGCCTTACGAGCTCATCCTGGCCCACCGACAGCGGGCTCTGAGCCCCGAGCACCCGGTGGTGCGCGGCACGGCCCAGAATCCGGATGTCTTCTTCCAGGCCCGAGAAGCGGCCAATCCCTTCTACGAGCGCTTTCCGGACCGAATGCAGGCCTTGATGGATGGCCTGGCAGAGCGCACCGGGCGTTCCTACCGCCTGTTCGAGTACCACGGACACCCCGAGGCCGACCGGGTGGTGGTGGCCATGGGCTCGGCGAGCGAGACGCTGTTTGAGACCGTGGACGCCCTGACGCACGCGGGCGAGAGGGTGGGAGCCATCAAGGTGCGCCTCTTCCGGCCCTTCTCGGCCGCTCATCTGGAGCGCTGCCTGCCGCACACGTGCCGCGCATTGGCGGTGCTCGACCGGACTCGCGAGCCGGGCGCCTGCGGCGAGCCGCTCTTTCAGGACGTGGCCTGCGCCCTCTTGCACCGCCGCTCGCTTCAGATGTGCGGAGGACGCTATGGACTGGCCTCCAAGGAGTTCACTCCGGCCATGGCCCGTGCCGTCTTCGACCACCTCAGCGCCGAGCACCCGCGCGAGCGCTTCACGGTGGGCATCAAGGACGACGTGAGCGGCCTGTCGCTCGACTACGATCCCTCCTTCACGCTGGAAGAACCCGAGTCGGTGCGGGCCGTCTTCTGGGGATTGGGCTCAGACGGCACGGTGGGGGCCAACAAGAGCAGCATCAAGATCATCGGCGAGAAGCCCGGAACTTGCGCGCAGGGCTACTTCGTCTACGACTCCAAGAAGGCCGGGGCGCGAACCGTCTCCCACCTGCGCTTTGGAAAGTGCCCGGTGGCCCGTCCTTACCTGATCGAGCGGGCCACCTTCGTGGGCATTCACCAGTTCGACTTCCTGGAGCGCTATCCGGTGCTCGAGCGGGCCGAGCCGGGAGCCACCGTGCTGCTCAACAGCCCCTACGGCCCGAATGAGGTCTGGGAGCACCTGCCGCTCGAGATCCAGCGCGAGCTGCTCGACAAGAAGCTGCGCCTGTTCGTGGTGGATGCCACCGGAGTGGCTCGCAAGGCCGGCCTGGGCGGGCGCATCAACACGGTCATGCAGACCTGCTTTTTTGCCCTGTCAGGCCTGGACGGCATGGACGGGATCCGCCAGAACATCGAGCTGAAGTATCCCGCCCGCCGCGAGCAGAACCTGGCCGCCGTCTCGATGGCCCTCGAGCACATGGCCCAGGTGACCCTGGCGGGCCGCACCGCCGACGGCGCCGCTCTCGAGCCGCTGGTGCCGGCCGAGGCGCCCGCTTTCGTGCGCGAGGTCACGGCCGTCTTGATGGCCGAGCAGGGCGACCAGCTGCCGGTCAGCGCGCTGCCGGCCGATGGAACCTTCCCGTCCGGCACCGCCCGCTGGGAGCGGCGCAACCTGGCCCGCGAGGTGCCCGTGTGGGACAACGAGCTCTGCATCCAGTGCGGCAAGTGCGTGCTGGTCTGCCCCCACGCCACCATCCGCGCCAAGCTCGTGCCCCCCTGGCTGCTGGCCGACGCTCCCGAGGGCTTCCTCAGCCAGAAGTCCATGTTCAAGGAGCACCCCGACCAGCTTTACACCCTGCAGGTAGCGGTGGAAGATTGCACCGGCTGCTCGCTCTGCGTGGACGTCTGCCCGGCTCGCGACAAGAGCAACGTGGGCCGCAAGGCCCTCGGGATGGTCGAGCAGCGTCCCCTGCGCGAGCAGGGCCGTGAGCACTGGGAGTTCTTCCGCAAACTCCCCCAGGAGCCCCCTTCCAGGGCCCACCAGGTCAAGGAGATCCAACTGCTCGAGCCGGCCTTCGAGTTCTCCAGCGCCTGCTCGGGCTGCGGGGAGACGCCCTACATCAAGCTGCTCACCCAGCTCTTCGGCGAGCGGGCCATCGTGGCCAACGCCACCGGTTGCTCGAGCATCTACGGGGGCAATCTGCCCACCACGCCCTGGACCACGCTCGCCAACGGTCGCGGTCCGGCCTGGAGCAACTCGCTCTTCGAGGACAACGCCGAGTTTGCGCTGGGCCTGCGCCTGGCGGCCGACGCTCAGGCGGCCCGAGCCCGGCGGCTGGTGGAGAAGCTGGGCCTGCAGGGCGACATACGCGCCGCCCTGGAGGGCAAGACCGACCCCGAGAGCCGCGATCTGCTGGCCCTGTTCGACAGCCTCAACCCGCGCAGCATCTGGGCGGTGGGCGGCGACGGCTGGGCCTACGACATCGGCTACAGCGGCCTGGACCATCTCTTTGCCAGCGGCGCTGACGTCAACGTGCTGGTGCTGGACACCGAGGTCTACTCCAACACGGGGGGGCAGGCCTCCAAGGCCACTCCGCTGGGGGCGGTGGCCAAGTTTGCCGCCGGCGGGCGGGCCACGCCCAAGAAAGATCTCGGGATGCTGGCCATCCTGACCGGCCGGGTCTACGTGGCCCAGGTGGCCATGGGCGCCAACGATACCCAGACCGTGCGCGCCTTCCGCGAGGCCGAGGCTTTCCCTGGACCCTCGCTGATCATCGCCTACAGCCACTGCATCGCCCACGGCATCGACATGGCCAGAGGACTGCGCCAGCAGAAGCTGGCCGTGGAGACGGGCCACTGGCTGCTCTACCGCTTCGACCCGCGCACGGGCCTTGAGCTGGACAGCAAGGAGCCCTCCAAGCCTCTGAGCCAGTACTTCGAGAGCGAGGGGCGCTTCCAGATCCTGCGCCAGACCCACCCCGAGTCGGCCGCAAGGCTGGCCGAGGAGGCCCAGCAGCAGGTCAAAGAGCGCTACCAGCGCTACCGGGCCCTGGTTGCGGCCCGCTCTGAGTAGCGCGCGGCGTATCCGTGGACTGCCCTGAATAGGGCGCCCCTTTCGGGCGTGTCCGTGAACTGCGCTGAATGGGGCGCCCCTTTCGGACGTCAGTCCATCACCAGCACGGCCGCCCCCCGTAGCCGGCCCGAGCGCAGGTCGTCCAGGGCCTGGTTGGCCTGCTCCAGAGGATAGGCCCGCACCTCGGTGCGCACGGGCACGCGCGGCGCGAGCTCAAGGAACTCGACCCCGTCCTGGCGGGTGAGGTTGGCCACCGAGCGAACCACCCGTTCCTCCCAGAGGATGCGATAGGGAAACGAGGGGATGTCGCTCATGTGGATCCCGCCCAGCACCACCGTGCCCCCCTTGTCCACCGCGCGCAGGGCCGCCGGCACCAGCTCGCCCACCGGCGCGAACACGATGGCCGCATCCAGCTTCTGGGGAGGAAGCTGGTCAGACCAGCCTGTCCAGACTGCCCCCAGCTCGCGGGCAAATCCAGCCGCCTGCTCGTCTTGCGAGCGCACGAAGGCGTAGACCTCGCGCTCCTGGTGGTGGGCCACCTGGATGAGGATGTGGGCCGCGGCCCCGAAGCCGTAAAGGCCCAGGCGGCGGGCCTTACCGGCCATGCGCAGGCAGCGGTAGCCGATCAGTCCGGCGCAGAGCAGGGGGGCGGCCTGAAGGTCGGGGTAGCCATCGGGAATGGGGAAGCAATAACGCTCGTCGGCCAGGCAGTATTCGGCGTAGCCACCATCCAGGGTGTAACCGGTGAAGCCTGGAGCGTCGCACAGGTTCTCGCGCTGCGAGAGGCAGAAGCGGCAGTGGCCGCAGGTCGAGCCCAGCCAGGGGACACCTACCCGCTGGCCCGTGCCTTCCACGCGAGCGACGATCTGGTGACCCGGAACGAGCGGCAGGCGCGGCTCGGTGAGCTCGCCGTCGACCACGTGGAGGTCGGTGCGGCACACGGCGCAGGCGCTGACTTTCAGCAGGAGCTGGCCAGGGCCAGGGACCGGGATGGGACGCTCCTGAAGCACCAGGGGGTGACCGGGAGCGTGCAAGACCATGGCTCTCACCCGAGCGGGCTTCGAGGTCAGAGGGACCTGACCCGCTTGTTAAGGCTGGCGTACCGGAATGGTATCCTCGAGCCCGGAGGCCTGGCGAATCAGAGCCCGGTCGAAGGTGGCAAAGTTGCTCGCCGGGTCGGAGCTGGCCAGGTGCAGCGCGTCGGCGAAATCCATCCCCTGGGTGTGCCAGGCGAGAGCCAGAGCCAGCGCGTCCGGGCTCTCGACGTGGACCTGCTCAAGGCCGAGAACAGCTCGCAGGGCCCTGTTAATCGTCTGTCGGTCCAACTCGTAACTGTAGCGCAGCACCCACTCGGTCTCCAGGAGGACGCTTTTGGCCAGCCAGACGGCCTGGCTTTCGACCAGCAGACGAGCCTGCCCGGTTTGCTCAGCATCGTCAGCTACCAGCAGGCGAACCAGGACATTGGTATCCAGGGAGATCACTTCTGTCCCGACGCGCCTCGGGCGATGGCTGCCTGCATCTCCTCCAGGCTGCGGGCCGGGCCGTTGTATTGGGTGCAACCGACCACGTCGTTCAGTTCTGTAACGGGAAATGGGCGCAGCGGGATCAAGAGGATGCCGTAGCCCACATCCCGGACCGTGAATTCCTCCCCGGCCTCCCAGCCGTGAGTTGCTCGGACCCCTTTGGGAATGATGACCTGACCTTTGCTCGAGAGACGCGTGCGTTCCATGCTTACAAAAGTAAGATAGGCCAGGATGGCCTCCAGGTCAAGCCCACCGTCCGTTCAGGCACTCTTGGGGGCGCTGCCAAACGAGATCGCGTCCCCCCCAGGGCCCGGCGGCCACGCTCTCGGCCAGCTACCTGACCTGGATCATTGTCCCCGCATCCACGCCTCGCTACGCTCAGGCTGGAGGTGAATGTTATGGCGTTCATCCATGATACTCCGCGGACGTTCCACCCGGTGGCCAGGGTGGAGGATGACGGCACCTTGATCGACAGTCCCACGACCTTTCACCCGGTGGGGCGCTGCGATTCCGATGGGCTGGTGCACGATACCATGACCGGGTTCCATCCCATCGGGCACGTGGAGCCCACCGGGATGGTGCACGACAAGCCCTTCCAGTATCACCCCATCGGCCGGGTCGACCGGTCGGGGGTCATCCATGCCGACCCCTACAAGAACCAGCCGGTGGGTCACGTGGATAGCCACGATCCTTACCTGCTCGAGCCCTCCGAGCTGGCCGGGGCGGCTTACTTCCTGCTGCTCCACAACCGCGACCGCAAGCGCCGGTTGGTGCCCTGAAGGCCTACCTGGCCACCTGAGGGGTCTGGGCCGCCGTGCGATTCTGCCAGGTGCGGTAACCCCCCGAAAGGAGGGCCGGGGCAAACCCGCGCTGTGCCAGAAGCCGGGTGGCGTAGTAGGCACGCTGGCCGACCTGGCAGTAGACCAGCAGCTTGCGATCGGTGGGCAGCTCGGCCAGCCGCGACCGCAGCTGGCCCAGGGGCAGGTTGACCGCCCCCGGGATGTGGCCCCGCTCGAACTCATGGGGCTCGCGCACGTCTAAAACCAGGCCGGCGTGCTCGTTCAGCTCCTCCCACAAAGCCAGGGAAAGATCGCCGCGCACGACGTTGGCGGCGATCATTCCGGCCATGTTGACGGGATCCTTGGCCGAGCCGAACTGGGGAGCGTAGCACAGCTCACACTCCTCCAGATCAAAGACGGTGGCCTGTTTCCCAATGGCCATGGCGATGACGTCCAGGCGCTTGTCTACCGCCTCCTCGCCCACCGCCTGGGCGCCCAGAATGAGCCCGTCGCTGGTGCGGAAGATCAGCTTGAGGGTGATGGGCCGGGCCCCTGGGTAGTAACCGGCGTGGTGACCCGGGTGCAGGGTCACCACCGAGAAGTCGTCTCGTCCCGCCTGGCGCAAGGCGCGCTCGCTGGCTCCGGTGCAGCCGGCGGCCAGTCCGAACAAGCCCACGATGGCGGTTCCCTGCACCCCTCGGAAACGGGCCTCGCGACCACAGATGGAGGCGGCCGCCACCCGCCCCTGGCGCTGGGCCGGGCCGGCCAGGGCCAGCAGCCCCCAGCGGCCGGTCACGACGTCGCGCACCTCCACCGCATCCCCCACCGCCCAGATGTGCGGGTCGCTGGTGCGCATCTGGTCGTCGACCCGGATCCCGCCCCGTTCGCCCAGCTCGAGGCCGGCGGCGCGAGCCAGCGCGGTTTCGGGCCGTACACCCAGGGCCAGGATCACCAGGTCGGCGGGCACCGCGAGCCCCTCGCGGGTACGCACAGTCAGGTCGCTCTCCACCGAGGCCAGGGCCTGACCGAGCAGCAGGCGCACTCCTTCTCGGGTCATGCGCTCGGCGATGGGGCTGGCCATCTCGGGGTCGAAGGGAGGCATGACCTGGGGCAGCATCTCCACCAGGCTGACCTCAAGACCTCGGTGAACCAGGTTCTCGGCCATCTCCAGCCCGATGAAGCCGCCGCCCACCACGACCGCCCGGCTCGCGTGGCGACGAGCGATGAAGTCGCGAATGGCGCGGGCATCGGGCAGGGTGCGCAGGGCGAAGACTCCCTCCTGGTCCAGGCCCGGCAGGGGCGGCCGCAGGGGGCTGGCCCCGGGGGCCAACACCAGGGCGTCATAGTCCACCTGGTAACTCTCGCCCGAGCCCAGCACGCGCACCTCGAGCTTGCGCTCGGAGGGCAGGATGGCGGTCGCTTCGTGACCGGTGCGCACCTCGATGTTGAAGCGCTCGCGGAAGCTATCGGGGCTGGCGACCAGCAGTTTGGCTTCCTCGGGAATGACGTCGCCCACATAGTAGGGCAGGCCGCAATTTGCGAAGGAAACGAAAGGCCCGCGCTCGATCAAGAGGATTTCTGCCTGCTCGTTCAGCCGGCGCGCTCGGGCGGCGCAGGAGGCGCCGCCCGCCACGCCTCCGATTATGACGATTCTCACGCTTTCGCGGCCTTGGAGGCGGGCGGGAAGGCCAGCACCGAGCAGGAAGCGTGACGCGCCACCCGCTCGGTGACGCTGCCGAGCATGGTTCGCTTGAAGCCCGAGCGACCGTGGGTGGACATGGCCACCAGGTCGCTGTCGGACTGGCGGGCGAAGGTCAAGATCACGTCGGCCGCATCCCCGTCAAAGACGTAGCGATCTTTCTTGGGGAAAGACCGGGCCAGCTCGGCCTCGAGGTCGCGCACGCACTCCTCGCGGGCTTCGCGATAGAGGTCCAGGGGCAGCAAATTGGTGGCCGTCAGGATCGAGACGGCGCCATCCTCGGCTACGAACGGGGCCACCTGCTCCACCACCGCCGAAGCCAGGGGAGAGCCGTCTAACGGGACCAGCACCCGGCGAAAGCCGGCCTCGGTGAGCGGAGGGCTTCCGGGTCGCACCAGCAGCACCGGGCAGGGAGCCCTGCGCAGCACGTTCTCGGCCACGCTGCCCAGCAGCCAGCGCATGATGCCGCTGCGGCCATGCGAGCAGATCACGATCAGGTCGGCCTTGCGGCTCTTGGCGGCGCGCAGGATCTGGTCTTGGGCCAGGCCGGTCAGAAAGTGAGTTTTGACCTTGAGACCCTCCTCCGTGAGGAGCTCGGCCTTCTCGTCGAGATACTTGCGGGCGCCGGCCTGCTCGGCATCCACCCAGCGAACCGCCTGGGTGGGAATGGGGCCGGCCAGGCTGCCCACGAAGGGGTCGCCCACCCGCACCAGGATCAGCTCGGCACCCCAGTGGCGAGCCAGGGGGCGGGCGGTTTTCAGGGCCAGCTCGGATAGCTCCGAGCCGTCCAGCGGTACGAGAATTCTCTGCATGATCTTGCCCTCCTCGAACGTGCCTTCAGGATAAGGCCAGGCAGTCCCTGGTGCCCTGACCTGGATCAGGTTGATCTGGATCATAGCGCCTCACCTGCGCTGAGGGTATGCTTCAAGGGTGATCGTCCATCCATGCCAGGTCCATGCCGGATTTGAAGTCTCCCCGGGGCTCGCTCTGCGAACTCGCGAGCAGTCCGATGGAACCTGGTTGGCCTGGATCGAGCAGCGGGGATTGCCCCTGGAAATCTCATATGGAAAGCCCCGCCTGTTCACCGGAGCCACCTGCTACCGGGCCCAGTGTGAGGCCTCGCGCTGGCTGCGCTCGCACGGGCTGACGCTGGCACCGCAGTGTGGGAAGAACGTGTCCGGGGCAAACTGCTCCGCGGCTCGCTGTAGCTGAAAGGTCAGCATGCATGAGCGCCAGGGCTGTGCTGGCGCAGGTTCCTGCAAAACCTTCAGCACTTTACTTTAAGCGGCAACCAGCACTTTCTCGCTCAGGGTCATCCAGCCGTGGTCTTCCTGGACCAGGCCCTGGCGGCGGAACTGGCTGAGCACGCGGATGGCAGTTTCTGTAGTGGAGCCGATCAGCTCGGCAAACTCCTGCCGGTTGAGCAAGAGCTGCATCTTGTTGCCCTCGCCCAGGCGCCGGGCCAGCATGTTGAGGGCGCTCAGAGCCCGCGTCTCGACGCGCTCCAGGGCCATGGCCACGGTCCAGTCGCGCTGGTGGCGAAGCTCCTTGAGCGAAGTTCGTTCCAGCTCTTGCACCAGGGCGAGGTGGCGCAGCGCCATGTCGCGGGGTACGACCACCACTTCCACCTCGTTGCCGAGTACAGCCGTGGCGCTGACCCCGTAGGGACGTCCGTCCAGGATGGCCACGACGTCCAGAAAGTCGCCCGGGCAAGCCAGACCCACGATCATCTCGCGACCCGCGCTTGAGCCACAGGTAAGCTTCACCACCCCGCGCACCACCTGGTAGACCATCTTGGGGCTGTCACCCTCCAGGAAGACGGACTGTCCCGCTTGGAAGGTCCGCCGCTGGGTCCACTCGCACAGCTCGGTCAGGTCGGTGAGTCTCATGGTCGCCTCCGCTCCGTTTTCTGAACTCAGAATAGCCTGACGGGGGTCGGTTTGAAGACCGACCCTGGAGGTGTTCTCGACTCCCCCGGTTGAGGGTTGACGGTATCCATCGAAAGGAGGAGGGAATGGGAGATCTCTCCCTTGCGCGGACCATGTTAGCGGGGCATGCGCTCCCCCGGGTGCAGCTCAAAGTGCGCACCCCCCGGACTTTCCGAGGCCATCGAGCGCAGCTCGGCCTGCCAGTGGCGTCGGAAACGACGGCGCCAGACCGACAGGTTGGTATCGGGGTCCTGGGCCAGCAGTTGCTCGGCCCCCCGCAGGGCCTGCTCCACGCTATGAGCCACCATCCCTCGCTCCAACTCGGGCTCGAGCAACAGGTAGCTGCCGTGACCGTAGAGCACGTGGATGGTGCGTTCGTAGAGCTCGCCCAGCTCCCCGTCGTCGCGACAGAAGACCAGGGTCCGCTCGCTCAGGTCAGGCAGTCGCAGTCTCACGGGCCGCTCTGGTGCGGCTTTTCCCGGCCCCAGGACGGTCACGTCCGGGTCGACGGGGCCGAGCTGCTCGATCGGGCCACATAGGAGCAAAACACCGCTGCCCTGTACCCCACGGGGCAGGCGGATCGGGCCTTCCACCATCAACAGCCCGCCCGCCAGATCGAGGGTCTCGCTCCGGCTCAGCTCGGGCACCTTCCATGAGCCGGGGGGAAGGCTGCCTGTTTGGTCCCAGACCCTGGCAGGCAGATGAAACAGCTCCCACAGGAGGGTCTCCTGGCGCAGCTCCTCACGGTAGCCGGCCAGCCACTCCTGGAGAACCAGACGGTCCTCTTCGGTGAGGCTGGCTTCCCGATGCGCCATCCGGTAAGCGGCCGGAGCCATCTCCTCGGTCAGGCCGCGGGCGATGGAGCGCTCCAGCACCAGTTTGCGCACGGGCGGTCGCATCCGGTTCCAGGTGCTGAAGTTCAGACGGCTGCGCCCGAGATTGACCTCCTCGGTCATCCACCAGGACATGGGAGCCACCTGGCTATACCACGGCCAACGGGTCTCGTTGGAGTGGCAGTCGTAGCAGGCGCGCCGCATGATCGCTCCCACCTGGGGGCTCCAGGCGGGCTCGGACTCGACCGGGGGATTGGTGCGCTTCGGGCCGGGCACGAGCTGGAGAGCCAGCACCGCCAGCACCACAACCTCCAGGATCAATCGACGCTTGCCTCTCACGGCCCTATCCTAGGTCACAGCGCGCAGACTTGCGATGATCCAGGTCAGAGGCCGGTGATCACCCCGTCTGGCGAGAGGTCGATCTGCTCGTAGTTGGGTCGTTTGCCCAGTCCCGGCATGGTCATTATGTCCCCGCACAGGGGCACCACGAAGCCCGCGCCACCGAGCAGAAAGACACTGCGCACGGTCAGCGCGAAGCCCCGAGGGCGTCCAGGACGGCGCGGGTCGTCACTGAGTGAGGCCTGGGTCTTGGCCATGCAGACGTAGGCGCCGCCGAAACCGAAGGAGGCGCACTCTTCAAGCTGGGTGCGAGCTCGCGGGGTGTACTCCACGGCGTCCGCTTCGTAGACTCCGGTGGCCAGGCTGGCGATCTTGTCCGGCAGGCTGGCGCTCAGCTCATAGACCGGCTTGACGGCCGCGGGCGGCCCCGATTCGAGGACCTGACGGGCCAACTCCAGCGCTCCCGCCCCTCCCTCCTGATAGACTCGTACCGGCACGTGGGGCAGGGGGAGCTCGTCAGTCGGGTCACCATCCATCACGTTGAGGGCCACCAGTGTGGGCAGGCCGAAGCGCTCGAGCAGCTCGAGGTGAGCTTTGAGGTTGTCCAGCCCGTGCAGGGCCAGCGCCCGGCGGGTGGCCACCACCACCGCCAGGTTGGGGAATCTTCCCAACTCGCGGCAGAAGATGTCCAGGAACTTTTCCGCCCCCAGCTCGGCCCCGAAGCCGGCCTCTTGCACCACTACCTCGGCCTGCTGCAAGGCCAGCCGCGTGGCCACCAGCGAGCTGGTGCCGTGGGCGATGTTGGCGAAAGGCCCGCAGTGCACCAGGGCGGGGGTGCCCTCCAGGGTCTGCGCCAGGTTGGGCATGAGAGCATCGCACAGGAGGGCGGCCATCGCCCCCTCCACCTCCAGGGCGCTGGCGGTGACCGGACGACCGCTGCGATCCAGACCCACGATGATGCATCCCAGGCGCTTCTTCAGGTCGTCGTAGTCGCGCGAGAGGGCCAGCACGGCCATGACCTCGCTGGCCGCGGTGATGTCGAAGCGGTCCTCGCGGGGGATGCCCTGCTGCCTGCCGCCGAGGCCCACCACGATCTGGCGCAGGGCGCGGTCGTTCTGGTCCATGACCCGCCGGAAGGTCAGGCGGCGCACGTCCAGGTCGAGGGCATTGCCGAAGTGAAGGTGGTTGTCCAGGGCGGCCGCCAGCAGGTTGTGGGCCGAGGTGACGGCGTGCATGTCGCCCGTGAAGTGGAGATTGATACGCTCGGCCGGCCAGAGCTGGGCCCGTCCGGCCCCGGTGCCCCCGCCCTTGCTGCCGAAGACCGGGCCCATGGAAGGCTCGCGCAGGGCCACCACGGCCCGCGCTCCCATTTGCCGCAGAGCATCGGTCAGGCCGATGGCCACGGTGGTCTTGCCTTCCCCGGCCGGTGAGGGGGACATGGCCGTCACCAGGACAAACCGGGCTGCGCTCGTTTCGGCCTGGCCCGGGGGCAGGCGCACTTTGGCCATCTGATCCCCATAACAGAAGAGCTGGCCAGGTGTGAGGCCAAGCTCGGCGGCGACGTGCTGGATGCTTCTCATGCCTTTCAGGCTAGGCCAGGAGCTGGGGATGGTGAAATGATCTCGGTCAGCTTACCAGAGCGTCCGGACCGGGTACTGGGCGATGAGAGGGTCGGGGGTGACCAGTGCCAGGCCCTGGCCGAGCGCCTGTGCCACCAGAATCCTGTCGAAGGGGTCGCGATGCAGTAAGGGCAGTCGGCCGGCCTGAACCGCGTCCTCTTCAGAGATCGCCAGGCTTTCGATCTGGTGGAGCTCTCGCATGCGCGCCCAGCTCGGGCATGCCGGCCACGAAGGCCAGCGCCCCGGCCAGAGCGAGCAGCAGGGCCATCAGGTGGGTGAACTGGTCGACGAGTCGCAGGAACAGCGAGCGACCCTCGGGGGCGGGAAGCTCGTTGGGGCCGTATTGCTCCAGGCGCCGGGCCGCCTCGTCCGGGCCCAGTCCCTCCGGGCTGGTATCCAGCCGGTCGTAGACCGCCTCGGGGGGCAGCAGCCAGACGCTGGTCACGACTCAGGCCTCGCGCAGCTGGCGGGCATCCTCTTCGGGCAGGTGGGGGTTGATGAACATGCCGGTACCCAGCTCGAAGCCGGCAGCCCTGCCCAATCGGGGCACGATGGCCAGGTAGTAGTGGAAATACAGGCTGCCGGCCGTCTGGCAACTGATGGAGCGCACCACCAGGTTGTAGGCCGGGTCGCCCAGCAGCCGGTCCAGGCTTCCCAGCACCTTGCCCAGCACGGCGGCCAGCTCGGGCAGCTCGTCATCGGTCATCAGCGAGAAGCAGCCCGCGTGGTGGAGAGGGAAGATCCAGAGGCTGTAAGGTGAGAATGCGGCGAAGGGAACGAAGGCGGTGAAACGCCCGGTCTCGGCCACGATGCGCTCGCCCGAGGCGCGCTCGGCGTCGAGCATCTGGCAGTAGAGGCAGCGACCCCAGATGCTGTAGCTGCGCACCGCCTCCTCTAAACGGATCTGCACTTGCACCGGCAGCACAGGCAGGCCCACGATCTGCGAGTGGGGGTGGGCCAGGGAAGAGCCGGCTTTCTCGCCGTGGTTCTTGAAGACGATGATGTGCTCGATGCCCGGCACGGCCAGCAGGGCCCGCGAGCGGTCGCGCCAGGCCCGCAGCACCAGCTCGAGGTGGCCCGGCTCCATGCGGGCCAGAGAGTCGTTGTGGCGGGGGCTCTCGGCCACCACCTCGTGCAGGCCGGCCGAAGGGCGACACAGTCGGGGAAACTCCCCGTGGGTCCAAATCTCGCCGTCCTGGGGCGTCACCACCGGGAAGCCGTTGGGGAAGGCGCGCACCAGCCAGTTTCCGTCCGGGCCCATGAAACGCAGGGATTCATCCGGGGTGTGCTCCTCGGCGCCCGGGCAGAAGGGGCAGTCGACCCGCGGGCCCTGGGGGCGCTTGGAGCGCTCGGGGGCCACGATCACCCAGTCGCGGGTGGCCAGGTTATAGCGCAGCTCGGACATGGTTTCCTCCGATCAGGCCAGGAAGGCGCCGATTTTGTCCTGCTGCGAGCGCACGTCGCGCCGACCCAGCTCGAGCAGTCGGTCGGTGAAGGCGGAATCAAAGAGCAGGTAGCTGGCCAGCTCGGCCGAGCTCTCGTCGCCGCCCAGGCCCCGCAAAAGGTATCGGACCAGAGGGGTCATGCGGTGCATCAACCCGGACGCCAGAGCGCTCAGGCTCTGGGAAGGGTTGAGGCAGAGCACGGCCACCTCGCGGAAGGGCTCTCCCGTGCCCGGGCAGGTTGCGAGCGAGCGGTTGATGCGCTCGCTGTGCTCGGTGTCGGCCTCCAGAGCGTCGAGCATCACCGCGTCCAGCAGGATGCCCACCACCTGGGCCACGCTGGGCGCCTCGAGCTGCCGGGAAAGCTCGGGCTGCGGATAGGGCTGGCGGACCCCGATGGCCAGCACCCGGTCGGCGCCGAGCTGGATGGCCGGAGAGAGCGGATTGCTGTTACGCACACAGCCGTCGCCGAAATAGCGTCCGTCGATGGCCACCGGCGGAAAAAAGAGCGGGATGGAGCTGGAGGCCAGCAGGTGCTGCACTCCCAGACTGGAGCGCTCGACCCGATGGCGGGGACGCTCCCACAGGGGCAGGTCGGGATGGCCCTCCAGGAAGAGCACCCCGTTTCCGGTCTGGTAGTTGGTGGCCCCCACCGCCAGGGCCCGCAGGCGCCCGTCCAGCACGTGCCCGGGGATGCGCTCGAGGGGGATGCGCGCGAGCAGTCGACCCAGCGGCTCGGTGTCCAGCAGCGAGCGCGAGCCCACGCGGCCCAGCAGGCCCCCCAGGCTCAGGTCGCGCATCCAGCGCAGGGCGTTCTTGATCACCGAGAGCGCGTCGGTGCGAAAGACCCGGTGGGGACGCAGGTTGCCCCACACGGCGTTGAGCTCGGCGATGCCGTCCTGGACACGGTCGGCGTGGGCCGCCAGGGCGGCGGCGTTGATGGCCCCGGCGCTGTTTCCGACCAGGATGGGGAAGGGAAGCGGGCCGGGCGCGATAAGCCCGCACTCCACCAGGCCGGCGAGCACTCCTGCCTGGTAGGCCCCGCGGGCACCTCCACCGGAAAGGACCAGGGCTGTCTTCATCTGGGCCTGAGTGTAGCGCCGCAGAGGGGTGGCTGGTTATGATCCAAGTCAGTTTGGTTCCTTTGGGGGCGTGTTAGACTGGGCCTGTCCGTGTTCGCGGATCACTAAATGGAGGCCTGTTGGCTTCCCCAGGAGGCTTTTCCTATGACTCGTGTGTCTGACGTGATGAGCGAGGATGTTGTCACCATCGGTGCCGATGCCTCAGTCCGCGAGCTGGCCCAGCTCCTGAGCCGGTCGCGCGTGTCGGGAGCCCCCGTGGTTGGGCCCGATGGTAGGCCGGTCGGAGTGGTGTCGCAGAGTGACCTGGCCACCTACGCCGCTCACTGTTGGGCACGCCCGCCGCATACCGGGCCGAGTCAGAGCGGTAGCCTTTATGACGGCCTCTGGCTCGGTCAGGTGGCGCCCGAGGCTCTGGAGTCGCTGGCCACCGAGACCCGCGTGGGCGACATCATGGCCCCTTTCGTCTACTATGCCAACGAGGATACCAGCGTGCTCGAGCTGTCGGGCCTGATGCTGGAGAAGCACATCCATCGCGTGGTGGTGATGCGGGGCGACGAGGTGGTGGGCATGGTCTCCAGCCTGGACCTCATTCGGGGGTTGCGCGAGCAGCTTCTGACCGTATTACACTCCCGCGCCTGAAAACGTTCAACGCGCGGCGCCTGAACGGCTCAGTAGAGCTCCTCGGGGGTCAGCAGGAGGACGCCCTCCTGCTTCTTCAGGTCGGCCCGGAATCCTGACCGGCTGGCCAGGAGGTAGATCGCCTCGCGATCAGGCGAAAGCACCGAAGAGCGGGCTCTCAGCGCGTGCAGGTCGCGCAAGGAGAGAGGGGAGTTGGTCCACTTGCACTCGCCGATCAGGGTGACAGCCCCCTCCCAGACCCCCACCACATCGAACTCGTTGGCGCTGTCCCACCATCGACCAAGGTCGCTGACACGAGCCTGGAGTCGTCTCCAGAGTGCCTGGCGCACGACCTCTTCCCAGGCCGTTCGGGCCACGAACTCGTCGAGTCGCGGCGCAACCTCACGCTCCCAGAAATCGTCCGGGCTGGTCACGAACAAAAGGGACTGGTGGGGGGAAACAAATTTGTACCAGAAACGCAGGTATGGCTCGGCCAGTCGGTAGAGAACTCGTTGCAGTCGCGGCCGGCCGCGCTCGGTGACAGGCACCTCGCGCTCTAGAAGTCCGAGTTCTTGGAGGCGCTGCAGATGGTCGAAGATCTGGTCGGCTGAGCTCTTTCCGGCTGCCCGGGCGATATCGCTGGGACGCGCCTCGCCCTGAGCCACGGCCCGGAGGATGGCGGCGTAGAGAGCCTGACGGTGGAATTCGGTGCGTAGAAGCTCTTCAGCCTCTCGAAAGAGGGCATGCTCGCGGGCCAGGACTGTCCGTTTGAGCGCCGCTGCCAGCGGCTCGCCCGGCTGAAAGTGGCGCAGGTAGGCGGGCATGCCGCCCAGGCAAGCGTAGGCCCGAACCCGGTCAGCAGGGGAGAGGTGGGGATAGAAGAGGGCTGCGTCACGATAATCGAAGGGTCTGAGATCGAGTTGCCCGGTGCGGCGACCGTGCAGCGGCCCTCGGGTGCCCACCAGCCCCTCCATGAAGGAGAAGGCTGAGCCGGCGATGATGGTCAGTACCTGGCTGTGCTGGCCGTTGTTGTCCCACCAGCGCTGGACCAGAGTGTCCAGGCCAGGGCTGACCTCGCAAAGGTAAGAAAACTCGTCCAGGATCAACACCCAGCGCTGACCTGCCAATCGGCGCGACAGTTCCTCAAGAGCGATCTCCCAACTGGCGAAGGGAGCTCGGGCCAAATAGGGATCGTCGAGCAACTCGGCTGCCTGGCGCGAGAAGTCGGCCAGGAGATCGGGGAGGGGCATGCGGGTGCCGTAAAAGTAGAGGCCCCGTTTGTCGCGGGCAAACTCGGCCAGCAGGGTAGACTTGCCTACGCGGCGCCGTCCCCAGAGCGTGATCAAGTCGGCCTGGCTACGCTGCCAGGCCGACTCGAGCTGGGTCATCTCCCGCTGGCGATCAAGAAAGTCCATTGGGTTGGAACCCATTAGGTTTCAACCCAATGGCTGGCCGCTCCTCCCTCAGGCGCGAGCCAGGTTTTGGGCCGGCGCCGGCAGCGAGGCCAGCCGCTTCTCCAGGATAGGGGCCAGCACCCGCGAGTCGTCGCGCAACCCGCGCAAGAACTGGCTGCGGAAGGTGCGTAGCCCGATCAGGCCGAGGAAAAATAGTCCCGGCGCCTCGGTGGACTCGAACCCGTTCAAGGGTGGCCGGTGGGTCTCGGGGTCGAAAGTGACCAGGTCGGCCAGGTGATCGAGCGCCGGCCGGTAGCCGGTGGCGTAGATGACCAGGTCGTAATTGACCTGGCGACCGTCCTTGAGCACCAGGGTCTCCCCTTCAAAGCGCTCGATCTCGGCCACCAGGGGAACCTGGCCGGACTCGATCAGGCGGCGATGGTCGTCGCCGTTCATGCGCACGTTCAGGTTCCAGGGAGTGGTGGTGCCGGGAATGCGCACCCGGACGCCCTCCATAACCTGGGTCAAAGGCGCCATGCAGAACTCAAAGGCCGTTGGGGGGAAGAAGTCGATGGGCTTGCCGTGCGAAACCGAAACCTGGTAGCCAGCGTAGTGCAGGGCGGCCATGGTCTCGCCAGCCGACAGGCGACCCCCTACCACCAGCACCCGTCCCCGGTTCTTGCCCAACAGCGAGCGCACGGTACCCACCCCTTTGAACTGGGCCGAGTGGATCTGGGGTACCCCGCTCTGGGCCGCCCCCGGAATCTCCGGGACCCAGGGCTTGGAGTAATAGCCGGTGGCATTGACCAGCAGGCTGGACACGAAGGGCCCCTGGTCGGTCACGAGCTCGAAGCCAGCCGGGTGCTTGCGCACCTGGCTGACGGTCACTCCGGTGCGGAAGGTCAGGTCGTGCTGAAGCGCGTAGGTAGCCAGATATTCGGCGTACTGCTCGCGGCGAGTGCGGCTCAAGAGGCGGGTCCATTGCACCGGCCCGTCAGGCATCTGGTTGTTGAGCCAGGGCCCGTAGGTGGTGTTGGCGGCCATGGTGTAGAAGGTGTTGCCGACGCGGTCGCTCTTTTCCAGGATGAGCGACTCGATGTTGCGCTGTTTGAGCTGCTGGGCCAGGGCCAGCCCACCCGGGCCTGCGCCAATGATGAGTACTTGCATACTCTGAGCTTAGCTGCTCAGGCTGCGGAAGAATATGATCCACGTCATTTTTGGAGTTCGAAGCCATGGCTAAGATGACAAGCATGCAACGGATTTTATTGGCAGAAGATTGGCCCCGGCTGCTGGCCGGCATCGAAGCCGAGGGCTACCAACTGGTGGGCCCGACCCTGCGCGATGACGCCATCGTGATGCAGGAGATCTCGGCTGCAGACGAGCTGCCCCGCGGTCTGGTCGATGAGCAAGCGCCCGGCAAGTATCGCTTGAGCAGCGGCGGCTCGAGGCTGTTTGATTACGGCCCCGGGCCCGGCTCCTTCAAGCGCTTCTTCCATCCGCCCGAGGTGAGCCTGTTCCGGGTCAGAAAGCGAGCAGACGGGCTGGTTTTCGAGAGCTCGTCCGGGCCCGAGCGCCCCTACGCCCTGGTGGGAGCGCGCTCATGCGATCTCGCCGCCATCGCCATCCAAGACCGCGTGCTGCTCGAGCAAGACGAGGTCTATCGGAGAAATCGCCAGGACATGTTCGTGCTGGCGGTGCAGTGCAGCCGGGCCGGCGACCTCTGCTTCTGCACCTCGACCGGCTCGGGGCCGAAGGCCGAGAAGGGATATGACCTGGCACTCACAGAGCTTGCCCAGGGCATGCTGCTCGAGGTGGGCTCGGAGGTGGGCCGGCGGGTGCTGGCCCGGGTTCCGTCCCGGGCCGCCAGCGAGTCCGACCTCAAGGATGCCACTCGGGTCTGGCAGGCTACCGCCCAGAGCATGCCCAGGCGCTTTGATGCCGAGAAGGTGCGCCGGCGACTGGTCGAGGTGCCCGAGCATCCGCGCTGGAAAGAGGTGGCCGATCGCTGCCTGACCTGCGGCAACTGCACCCAGGTCTGCCCTACCTGCTTTTGCAGCAGCACCATTGACTCGAGCAGCGTGGATGGCCAGCAAGCCGAGCGCACCCGGCTCTGGGACTCGTGCTTCTCGCTCGAGCTGAGCCACATCCACGGTATGAACGTGCGTCAGAGCCCCCGCTCCCGTTATCGCCAGTGGCTCACCCACAAGCTTTCCACCTGGTTCGAGCAGTTTGGCACCAGCGGTTGCGTGGGCTGTGGACGCTGCGTGGCCTGGTGCCCGGTGGGCATCGACATCCTGGAAGAGGCGGAGGCGCTTTGTGAGCCATCTATCTGAGCATCCATTCTGTCACAACTTGAGCTCGGCCCAGGTCAAGGCCCTGGAGGCCATCGCCGAGCCCGCTTCCTATGAGCCGGACGACTTCTTGCTGCGAGCGGGCCATGAGGCCGACCGGGTCTTTTTGATCTGGGGCGGGCACGTGGCCCTGGAGATCAACGGGCGCATCCTGCAGACGCTGGGCCCGGGAGACATCGTAGGGATCAGCTGGCTCGAGCCCCCCTACCGCTGGAGGTTCGACGCCCGCGCGGTTGAGCGCACCCGCACCGTTCGCCTCGAATCCGAGCCGCTACGGGAGATGCTCGGGCGCGACGAGGCCATGGCCAGCCGGGTCTACCGGCAGGTCAACCGCTCGCTCTCCCAGCGTCTCGAGGCGGCCCGGCTGCAACTGCTCGACCTCTATGGAGCGCGCCGATGACTCCCGCCCTGTATCGAGTCAGGCGCCGCCGCGTCGAGCTCTCCGACACGGTTACCCTGGAGTTGGAGGAGGCCACCGGGCAGGGCGGGATGCAGTTTGCCCCGGGGCAGTTCACCATGCTCTACTCCTTCGGGGTGGGCGAGATCCCCATCTCCATCTCGGGCGACCCCGAGCAGAAAGACACGCTGGTCCATACCATCCGGCAGGTGGGGGCCGTATCAGGAGCCCTGGCCGGGCTCAGGAAGGGCGCCACGCTGGGCGTGCGCGGCCCGTTCGGCAGCCCCTGGCCGGTGCAGAAGACCGGCTGCGACGTGGTGCTGGTGGCCGGCGGCATCGGCCTGGCCCCCCTGAGGCCCGCCATCTACCACCTTTTGCGCCATCGCGATCGGTATGGCCGGATCACCCTGGTTTACGGAGCCCGCACTCCCGACGTGCTGCTCTACACCCGCGAGCTCGAGCGCTGGAAGCGCTCGCTCGAGCTGCTGGTCACCGTCGACCACGCCGACAGCGCCTGGCGCGGCCACGTGGGGGTGGTGACCACGCTGTTGCCCCGGGTCGAGCTCGACCCCGAGAAGGCCGTAGCCATGGTGTGCGGCCCCGAGATCATGATGCGCTTCAGCGCCGAGGCTCTCTTGAAGCGGGGGCTGCCGGCCTCTCAGGTCTATGTCTCGCTCGAGCGCAACATGCACTGCGCCCTGGGTACCTGCGGTCACTGCCAGCTGGGCGGCCTGCTGGTCTGCCGCGACGGCCCGGTGCTCGACTACGCGAAAGTGGCCCCGCTGCTGGCCACCCGGGAGCTGTGATGAAGCCAAAACTCGCCGTCTACAAGTTCGCCTCCTGTGACGGCTGCCAGCTCAGCCTGCTCGATTGCGAGCGCGAGCTGCTGGCGGTGGCCGAGGTGGTCGAGATCGCCAATTTCGCCGAGGCCTCGCGGCGCATCCTGAAGGGGCCCTACCAGCTGACCCTGGTGGAGGGCTCCATCACCACCCCCCACGACGCCCAGCGCATCCACCAGATACGGGCCGAGTCGAAGTTCCTGGTGACCATCGGAGCCTGTGCCAACGCCGGGGGAATCCAGGCCCTGCGCAACTTTGCCGACGTAGAGGAGTTCACTCGCACCGTCTACGCCCGGCCCGACTACATCAAGACTCTCGAGCGCTCGAGCCCCATCGCCGAGCACGTCAAGGTCGACTTCGCCCTGCAGGGCTGCCCCATCGACAAGAAGCAGCTGCTCGAAACCATATCTGCCTTCCTGGCCGGGCGCGCTCCCGAGATCCCGACTCACAGCGTCTGCATGGAGTGCAAGCGTCGGGGCACCATCTGCCTGATGACGGGCGCCGGCATCCCCTGTCTCGGGCCCATCACCCGGGCCGGTTGCGGGGCGCTCTGCCCCTCCTATCGTCGGGGCTGCTACGGTTGCTTCGGGCCCAGCGAGTCGCCCAACACTGAGGCTTTGATGGGCCAGTTCCGCGAGCTGGGCGTGAGCGAGGGGGACATCGTACGGGTCCTGCACACCTTCAATCCGGGAGCTTTCCAGCAATGAAGAAGAAGACCCGCACCCTCAAAGTGGACTACCTGGCCCGGGTGGAGGGCGAGGGAGGGCTGCACCTCAAGCTGCGCGGCGACGAGGTGGTGGACGTGCAGCTGAAGATCTTCGAGCCTCCCCGGTTCTTCGAGGCCTTCATGCGGGGACGCAATTTCGGGGAAGCCCCCGACATCACCGCCCGCATCTGCGGCATCTGCCCGGTGGCCTACCAGATGAGCTCGGTGCAGGCCATGGAGCAGGCCCTGGGCGTGACCATTACCCCCCTCATCGGCCGGCTGCGCCGACTGCTCTACTGCGGCGAGTGGATCGAAAGCCACGTGCTGCACATCGCCATGCTCCACGCCCCTGACTTTCTGGGCTATCCCGACGCCATTGCCATGGCCCGCGATCATCGCGACCTGGTGCAGAAGGCGCTCGAGCTCAAGCGGGCCGGCAACGAGATCGTGCGGCTGGTGGGCGGGCGCGAGATCCACCCCATCAATGTCCGGGTGGGAGGCTTCTACCGCCTGCCCACCCGCGAGGAAGCGGTCGGCCTGAAGCGAGAGCTGGAGCAGGTGCTGCCCGTGACCCGCGAGCTGGTGGCCTTCACGGCCGGGCTCGACTTTCCCGACTTCGAGCGCGACTACGAGTTCGTGGCCCTGCGCCACGAGAGCGAGTATCCCCTGGAGCAGGGCCGACTGGTCTCCAGCCAGGGCCTGGATGCCCCCGTCGCTGACTGGCCCGAGCACTTCGAGGAAGAGCACGTGGAGCATTCCAATGCCCTTCACTGTCGGCTCAAGGCCCGCGGCTCCTACCTTGTGGGCCCCCTGGCCCGCTACGCGCTCAACTTCGACCGGCTGCCGGCTCACCTCAAGGAGGCGGCCCGCCAGGCCGGCCTGGGCCCGGTCTGCCGCAACCCCTTCCAGAGCATCGTGGTGCGGGCCCTGGAGGTGCAGCTGGCGGTGGAGGAGGCCCTGGCCATTCTCCAGGACTATCGTCCTGAAGGCAACTCGTTCGTGGCCACGCCCGCTCGGGCCGGGGTTGGCCACGGGGCCACTGAGGCACCCCGCGGGCTGCTCTATCACCGCTACCGTTTGAACCAGGACGGCACCATCGCCGAGGCCCACATCGTGCCCCCCACCTCGCAGAACCAGTCGGCCATCGAGGAGGATCTGCGCCGCTTCGTTCCCCCTCGCATCAGCCAGAGCGACGCGCAGCTGACCTACAACTGCGAGCACGCCATCCGCAACTACGACCCCTGCATCTCCTGCGCGACCCACTTTCTCAAGCTGCACCTGGAGCAGGTTTGAAGGTGCTCCTGATCGGGGTGGGCAACCCTGATCGGGGGGACGACGGAGCCGGTCCGCTGGTGGTCTCCCGGCTGCACCTGCCCGAGGTGGAGGTGCGCCTGGCCCGCGGGGAGGCTACCGAGCTGTTGCAGCTCTTTGCCGGGCGCGACCGGGTCTACGTGGTGGACGCGGTGGTGTCGGGCCAGGCATCCGGCACGATCCACCGGCTCGACGGCCACGAGCTGCCACCCTTCATGCGGTCTACCTCGACCCACGGGCTGGGTCTTGCGGAGGCGGTGGAGCTGGCTCGTGTGCTGGGCTCGCTGCCTCGCGAGCTGGTGGTGCTGGGCATCGAGGCGGCCGACTTCACACCGGGCGGATCGCTGTCGGCGCCGGTGAGCAAGGCGGTGGAGCGACTGGTCCGGGTTCTGGAGGACGAGTTGCACTTCGTCGTAGGCAACCCCGAGCAGTAGAGCTCAGAGAGGACCTGGGCCCCCCGGTTCGAAGCCGGGCCAGCATGCGCGCCCTGTACCCCGCTTTGTTGCTGGCTGCGGTGCTGGTGCTGTTTGCTCCCTTCTGGCTGCGGGGCGAGGTGTTCGTGCCTGGAGACTTCCTCGACCGCATTTACCCCTGGAAGGCCAGCGGTCGGGTGGACCGCCAGAACCCCGAGCCGTTCGATGTCGCGGTGTTCTTCTACCCGCAGGACGTGCTCTACAACCGGGAGCTGAAAGCGGGTCGGCTCCCGCTCTGGAACCCACAGATTTTTGCGGGCCATCCCTGGATCGCAAGCGGTCAGTCGGGCCAGCTCTACCCTTTGCGGCTGGCTTTGCACTGGAGCTTCCCTCCGGCCGTGGCCCGCACTCTCAGCTTGATGCTCCACCTGGCCGCCAGCGGTCTTTGCATGTACTTCTTCCTGCGCTCTCGTCGTTTCGGGCCGTCGGCTGCGGCGCTCGGGTCAGCCGTCTTCATGCTCAACGCCTTCACGGCCACCTGGCTCGAGTTCGAGCACGTCCCCATTCTGGGGGGGTTGACCGCTTTGATGCTCTGGGCTGTGGAGAGAAGCAATCCCTTCGGGCTGGCTCTGGCAGGCGGGTTGGCGCTGCACGCCGGCCACCTGCAGTTCTGTCTCTATCTGGGGCCGCTGGTGGCGCTCTACGCAATCGTGCGCCGGGTCTCTTTGGCCCGGTTGGCTCTGGGCGCGGCTCTGGCGGTCGCCCTCTCGGCCCCCGTCACCTTCCCCTTCCTGCAGCTTCAGAGCCTGTCTCAGAGGCCTGCGCTCGAGCTCTCCCGCCAGGCTGCCCCACTGGCGAGCTATCTTCCCACCCTGCTGAGCCCTGACTTTTGGGGCAATCCAGCGCGCGGATTGATGGTCAATCGGGTGCAGGCCAATCTCATATTCTCCGAGTTTGCCTGCTACGTGGGATTCTTGCCGCTGCTCCTGGCCCTGGTCGGGGTTTTTTCTCCTGGAGGTGTTATGACACGTCGCGAGCGCGCCTTCTGGGGATTGGTCGCGCTCGGAGCCCTCTGGGCTGCCAGCGCGACTTTTCCCTACTCGCAGCTTGCCGAAGTGGCCCCGTTTCTAGGTCGGTTGGTGCCGGGGCGGGTGCTGATCCTTTTTGTCCTGGCCGGGGCGATGCTTTCAGCCCAGGGTTGTCAGCGGCTGGAAGAAGACTACCAGAGGATAAGCCGTCGTCTGGCATCCGGCGCTCTGGCGGCGGGCGCGCTCTGGCTGGGCCTGGCAGCCTGGTTCCTGACCACCGTGCGGCCGGCCGATCTCAAGCTTCCCGCTGCAGATACGCCGGGACTGGTCGACGGGTTTGCGGACTTGCTGAGACAGGCGTGGCTCCATGACCCTCAGAACTGGGTGCCGCTGGCTGGCGTGCTGGTGTGCCTTGCCCTGACCCGGCTCAAGCCGTCTAAGGCCGTGCCTCTGGTCGTTTTGTTCACGCTGGCTGACCTGCTGCTCCTGCCGGTGAGCTATAACCCCACTTGCCGCGAGCCATTCCCCCCCACCCCTGCCCTTGAGCTGGTGGCCCGCCAACCGGGCATCCATCGCACCGACAAGTTTCGGGCCGCCTTTTACAACACCCTGACTCCCTACGGGTGCCAGTTGGTCACTGGATACGAGTCTCTGTTTCCGGCCCGTTACTACCGGGTTGTCGCGCTGGCTCAGCCGGGTGCGCCGCCACCGGTGCGGTCGCTGTCGCTGCAGCGGTTCGAGCATCCAATCCTGGATGCTCTTAATCTCAAATACCTGATCGCCATCCCCGATGCGCCCATGCCGGGGCCGGCCTGGCGCGAGCTATGGCGTGAGGATGCGGCAGTATTCGAGAACACTGCGGCTCTGCCCCGGGCCCGGGTGATCGGCAGGGTGGTGCCCACCAACGACCTGGAGGATTCGCTCGCGTTTCTGGCCGGGCCCGACTTTGACCCCCGTCAGGTCGCCTGTGTCGAAGGCTCAATGGGGCCAGTGGGAGAGGGGCCGAGTCAGGTCGCGATCACAGATTATCAGTGCAATAAGGTGACGTTAGAGGCCGAGCTCCAGACCCCTGGTCTTTTAGTTCTGGCAGATCAGTTCTATCCGGGCTGGGAAGCGCGAGTGAACGGTTCCCCGAGGCCCATCGTGTGCGTGAACGGAGCTTTGCGAGGGATCTTCTTGCCGGCCGGTCGCCACCAGGTCGACTTTCGCTTTCGACCGCGCCCCTATTTCATCGGGTTATGGCTGGCAGGGGGAGCGCTGCTGCTGATGGGTCTGTGGGCGTTGGGAGAAACCTTCCTGACGCGACGTTCCGGCCGCGAAGACTCGACCGAGCGGCCGGCCCCCGGCCAGGTCGACCAGGCGCTCGACAATGCGAGCGCATTGGATAGGCCGCGCTAGTGAGCGTCTCGAAGCGGGGGCTGTTAACAAAAGGTTACAATCATTTCACTCGTCCCACCTCGAAAGCGGGCCAGAAATGCTCTACAATGAAGAAGGATGAACATGCCTGACGGACCGCTGCTCCCCCGCTCGTTCTGGCCGGACCCGGCCGGGCGCGAGCACGACCTGCACGCGGCCCGCTACCGGCTCGACCTGCAAGAGAGAGCTTGGAACGTCATGGTGCGCCGCTGGCCCGTGGGCACGGCCTTTGGCTCTGTCCCTCCTCCGGCCCCGTCCTGGCAGCCCCCTGGACTTTCGGACCAAACGCGGGAGATCAATCCTGCAATCAAGGAAGGGTAGGTAAACCCCATGGCAACCGGCCCCATTGGCTATAATCCCTATGCTGGCGGCATTCAGTCATCCGGCGGTGCCGTCCCCTCCTATGGCGTGGGGTCCTTTAGCAACCTGGGTGGGCCTCAACAGGCCGCTTTCGCCAATCCTTACCAGTTCTTCAACATCCTCCAGCAGCTCATGGCCGTGATGGACCAGTTGCTGCGCGGCTGGTCGGGGTACCAGCAACCGCGCCCTCAACCATTCCCCTTGCCCGGTCCCCCGGTGCAGGCACTCTACGGGGTGGCCATCGGGGGCGGTCCTCCGGTGCAGGCTCTCTACGGGGTTGCCATCGGGGGCGGTCCTCCGGTGCAGGCCCTCTACGGGGTGGCCATCGGGGGCGGTCCTCCGGTACAGGCCCTTTACGGTGTCGCCATCGGCGGTGGACCGCCGGTGCAGGCTCTCTATGGCGTAGCGCTCGGCAACGTCTGATTCGGTGGCGGAAACCCAATACCGTCGGCGCACCCACACCAACGTGGTGTGGGAGATCACGCTCAAGTGCAACCTGGCCTGCAGCCATTGCGGGTCACGCGCCGGCGAGGCCCGCTCGGACGAGCTCTCCACCGCCGAAGCTCTGGACTTGGTGCAGCAGCTCAAAGAGGTGGGAATCCGCGAAGTCACTTTGATCGGCGGAGAGGCTTTCCTTCGGCCGGACTGGCTCGACATCGCCCGGGCGGTGAACGAGGCCGGGATGATCTGCACGATGACCACGGGGGGGTACGGCATCAATGCCTCCACCGCGGACCGCATGCGCCAAGCGGGCATCGTCAGCGTCTCAGTCTCGGTGGACGGGCTGGAGTCGACGCACGACGGCCTGAGAGGCCGCAAGGGCTCCTGGATATTCTGTCTTGAGACCATGGGGCATCTTGAGAAAGTCGGCATCACCGTCGGCAACAACACCCAGATTAATCGCCTCTCGGCCGTCGAGCTGCCGCGCCTTTATCAGGTTCTGCGCGACCACGGCATGAAGGGCTGGCAGATTCAGATGACCGTGCCCATGGGCAACGCGGCCGACAACGCCGCCATCCTGATGCAGCCCGCCGAGTTGCTCGACCTATACCCCATGCTGGCCCGCATCGTCAAACGCGCCTACGCCGATGGGGTGCTGGTCAGCACCGGCAACAACATCGGCTATTTCGGACCTTACGAGCGGCTCTTCCGGGGCGGGGGCAAGCCCCAGGAGTGGATCTTCTGGCAGGGCTGCCAGGCGGGCCTGGCGGTGCTGGGCATCGAGGCCGACGGGGCCATCAAGGGCTGCCCCTCGCTCCCTACCACGGCTTACACCGGGGGCAACATTCGCCAACGGACCCTGCGCGACATCGTGGCCAACGCCCCCGAGCTCACCATGAACCTGGACGAGTCCGTCTCCCACCTGTGGGGATTCTGCTCCACCTGCGACTTTGCGCGGGTCTGCCGGGGTGGCTGCTCCTGGACCGCCCACGTCTTCTTTGATCGCCGCGGCAACAACCCTTACTGCCATCATCGAGCCCTGCAGCTTGCTTCGAAAGGAATTCGCGAGCGCGTCTACCGAACGGTGGCGGCACAGGGGAAGCCTTTCGACAACGGCCTGTTCGAGCTGGTGGAGGAGCCCCTGGAATCTCCCTGGCCGTCGGACGACCCTCTGCGCTTTACCGCAGACCGGGTGGTCTGGCCAGAAGACTGGCAGGACGTTTGAACGTGGAACAGCAGGTCTACATGCTGGAGCTGGCTCCAGATGAGGCGCTTATCGACTCGGTGCGCGAGCACCTGGCCCTGGAGGGGGAGACCCCAAAACATGTCCGGCTGGCCACCAACTCGCCCCTGACCAACCGCGGCTGGCCCGCCAGCGCCAGCGGATACCTGCTGCGCCTGGATGGGCGGGGGGCGGTGGTGGGAACCGCGGGCAACAACGTCGTTCCCCGCATGCTGGTGCCGTGGCAGAACATCGCCTACCTGGCCGAGGGGGCTCCCGAGATCTAAGCCAGCTTCAGGAGCCCTTGCCGCCCGACCGGCTCGAATGCCACCATCGGCACCACCGCCAGCCGATGGCTCAGCTCACGCTGCACCCGCTCGTTTAGGCTTTGCTGAGAGACTCGAGCCGGTCGGGGTCGGGCCAATTCGGCAGGGCGGCGAGAAGTCCCCGGCAGAGGCGCTGCAACTGGTCGCGCACCTGCCTCCAGCGGTCGAGATCCTGGCCGCTCGGATCGGGAATGGGAACGTGGTAGCGCCGGGTCTGGCCAGGAAAGAGCGGACAGGTCTGGTTGGCGTTGTCGCAGACCGTCAAGACGGCGTCGAAGCGATCGCTATCAGGCACCTCTTCCAGGGTCTTGGACCAGTGCGAGGTCAGGTCGATGCCGGCCTCCTGCATGGCCTGGACCCCTTCCGGCTTGACCCTCGTCTTCTCACTGCCGGCCGACCAGACCTCGACCTCGAGTCCCATCTGGCCGGCCAGGTGGCGGAGCCAGCCTTCGGCCATCTGGCTGCGAGCCGAGTTGTGCGTGCAGAGAACCAGGAGTCGAATTTTGGACAACGAACGGGCCTCCCTGAGAATCAATCGATGTTCGTCGATTTGTTCTGGCCGGGCCCTTCGGATCCTTCCGGGCCCAGCCAGGGCTCTCTTCCCGGGGCTCATCCTGGCGCAATTTCAGCGACGACTGGAGCGGTCGACCAATTTATGCCCGATCCTGGAGAAGATCTTCGGCCGGTGCTCCGAGGTCGCCGATGCTTCGGCCTGATGGCTGGAGTGAGGGACACGGCTGATAAAGATCATCGAATCTTCTGGCAACTCCCCCTATCGTGACACGAGAAAGGCATTGAGAAATGACTCGTCCAACCAAGAAACTCTCCTTTCTGGACCGGTTCCTGACTCTCTGGATCTTCCTGGCGATGGGCCTGGGCGTGGCGATCGGGCATTTCTTCCCTCAGGTCGAGACCGTGATCAACCGCTTCCAGGTGGGTAGCACCAACATCCCCATCGCCATCGGGTTGATCTTGATGATGTACCCTCCGCTGGCCAAGGTTCGTTACGAAGAGCTGGGGGACGTGTTTCGAGACTGGAAGATTCTGGCTCTCTCCCTGCTGCAAAATTGGGTCATCGGCCCCGTGCTCATGTTCGTTCTGGCCATCGTCTTTCTGCGAGACTACCCGGAGTACATGGTCGGGCTCATCATGATCGGTCTGGCCCGCTGCATCGCCATGGTCATCGTCTGGAACGACCTGGCCGAGGGTGATTGCGAGTATGCCGCCGGCCTGGTGGCCTTCAACAGCATCTTTCAGGTGCTCTTTTACAGCCTCTATGCCTGGGTTTTCATCACCTTGCTGCCGCCCCTCTTCGGCATGAAAGGGGCGCTGGTCTCCATCTCCATGGGACAGATCGCTCACAGCGTGTTCATTTACCTGGGAATTCCGTTCCTGGCAGGTATGATCACAAGATGGGCGCTGGTTCGGGTCAAGGGCCAGGACTGGTATCACCAGCAGTTCATTCCCACCATCAGCCCGATCACGCTGGTGGCGCTCTTGTTCACCATCGTGGTCATGTTCAGCCTGAAGGGCAGTCTCATCGTGCAGATCCCGATGGACGTGGTTCGTGTCGCCATCCCCTTGCTGATCTACTTCGTGGTCATGTTCCTGGTCAGCTTCTTCATGAGCTATCACGCCCATGCTGGCTACCCCAAAAGCGCCACGCTCTCGTTTACGGCAGCGAGCAACAACTTTGAGCTGGCCATCGCCGTGGCCGTGGCTGTCTTCGGAATTCACTCCGGGGCTGCCTTTGCCGCTGTGATCGGCCCCCTGGTCGAGGTTCCCGTGTTGATCGGTCTGGTCAATGTGGCCCTCTTCATTCGAAGGAAGTACTACCCAGCCGAAGCGGAGGGACTACCGTCCCTGACGGCCTGATCATCGAAAGGAGGACGAGGTCATGATTGTCTTGGACGAGCACCGGGAATGGAATCGAGAGCATGTCTACTGGTTGGAAGACCTGGACCGCTGGAAGCTCGAGCGCAAGGATGCTCTGGAGTTGCTTCGCGCGCTCGAGGGAGCGATGAGCTACAACGAGACTGCCTGGGAGCAGCATCGCGAGGCCATGGTCGCCCTGGAGCAAAGGCTGGCGCGTCACCAGCATCATCTCGAGTCGGGGGGCTCTGACTCAGCAGCAGAGCAGCAAGAGCACGAGGCCAGTCGGCGGCTGCAGGAGGAGGAGGAGCGCTCGTCTCACTCGCGTCTGAAGGCTCGCCATGAGGCGATGATGCAGTGCTTGCGCGATCTCAAGGGCTTGCTGGCGGAGGAGTAGTCCGAGGTGGCCGGCTTTGGGAGTGTCAGCGCCCTCCGTGGTGGCGTTCTGGACGTCGAGTTCCCGACCCACCTTCCAGAGCTGGGCAACCGGCTGCTTCTGCCCGGTTTGGACTGCGTTCTGGAGGTGGTGGCCCATCCCAACCGCCACACGGCTCGAGCCCTGGCTCTGAGCCCCACCCAGGGGATCTGTCGGGGAGCCCGGGTGGTCGATACCGGCGAGCCCCTGCGAGTGCCCGTGGGGCCGGGCTTGCTCGGGCGCATGCTGAACGTTTTCGGAGAAGCCATCGACGACGGGCCTCCTCTCGAGGCCGTGCGCTGGGACAGCATTCACCACCGCCCGGTGAGCCTGACCCGCCGGGCCACCAGCTGGGAGCTGTTTGAAACCGGGATCAAAGCCATCGATCTGCTGGCTCCCCTGGCCCGCGGCGAGAACGCGGGCCTCTTCGGGGGCGCGGGGGTGGGCAAGACCGTTCTCATCATGGAGCTGATCCACAATACCATCTCGCGCCATCACGGAGTGGGGATGTTCTGCGGCATCGGTGAGCGCTGCCGCGAGGGCGAGGAGCTGCGCCGCAAGCTGGCCGAGTCGGGCGTGCTCGAGCGCACGGTGCTGCTGTTCGGCCAGATGAACGAGCCGCCCGGGGCTCGCTTCCGCGTCGGCCACGCCGCCCTCACTATCGCCGAGTACTTCCGCGAGGAGGGGCATCAGGACGTCTTGCTCCTGATCGACAACATCTTTCGCTTCATCCAGGCCGGCTCGGAGGTCTCGGGCCTGCTCGGGCGGGTGCCCTCGCGGATGGGCTACCAGTCCACCCTGGCCAGCGAGCTGGCCGCGCTCGAGGAGCGGATCTGCTCGACCGACTCGGGTGCCATCACCTCGGTGCAGGCGGTCTACGTGCCTGCCGACGACTTCACCGATCCGGCCGCGGTGCACGCCTTCGGTCACCTGACCAGCTCGGTCTTGCTATCGCGCGCGCGGGCCAGCCAGGGCCTGCTGCCGGCGGTCGACCCCCTGCGCTCCAAGTCCAGCTTGCTCGTTCCTCAGGTGGTGGGGGACCGGCACTACCGGGTGGCCTCCGAGGTCCGCCGGACCCTGGCCGAGTATGAGGAGCTCAAGGACATCATCGCCATGCTCGGCCTGGAGGAGCTCTCGGCCGAAGACCGGCGCGTGGTCAACCGGGCGCGCAGGTTGGAGCGCTTTCTCACTCAGCCTTTCTTTTCAACCTCGAAGTTCACCGGCTTGAGCGGCCGCGCCGTGGCCCTGCAGGATACCCTGGATGGTTGCGAGCGCATCCTGGCTGACGAGCTCCACGACCGACCCGAGGGTCACCTGTACATGGTCGGAACCGTGCAAGAGGCCCTGGAGCGAGCATGAGATTGCAGATTGTGGTGCCGCAGGAGACCGTGGTGGATGCATCGGGAGTGGTGCGTCTACAGGTGGAGACCCGCTCCGGGCACTCGTGCCTGCTGCCCCGCCACGCTGATTATGTGACCGTCCTCGTGCCCGGGCTGCTCTCTTACTCGACCGAGGCGGCCGACTTTCACCTGGCGGTGGACGACGCGGTTCTGGTCAAGCGCGGGGATCTGGTTCGGATCGCCGCCCAGCGCGCCACCCGGGGAACCAGCCTGGAGTGTCTGGCCGAGCAGGTTCGTCAGATGCTGGGCGGCTCGGATGAGCAGGAGCGCAAGACGCGGGTGGCTCTGGCCCGCCTCGAGGCGCGCCTGACCCGGGGCTTCTGGCAGCTGGACCTGGGGGCCACATGAGCGAGCGCTTCAGCGGCCCGGAGATCGAGAAAAAGGCGCGTCGCCGGCTGCGCTCGGCGCAACGCAAGCAGGACAGCTTCTGGTTCGGACTGAGGACCATGGGCATGGTCGGCTGGTCCATCACGCTCCCCACTCTGCTCGGAATTGCCGCCGGAACCTGGCTGGACGCACGCTACCCTCGCCCGTTCTCATGGACGCTGACGCTGCTGGGCCTGGGGCTTGCTCTCGGCTGCCTGGCAGCCTGGACCTGGGTAGGCAGAGAGCAGGGCCGCACCTTCTCCGAGGAGGCCCCGGACGATGAGTAGCCTGCTGGCTGGCTTTGCCCTGGGGCTGGCTCACTTCAAGGCTCTGGAGTGGAGCGTGCGGCGAGTGAGGGTCGGGCCCCGGGCCTTCCTGGGCGCCTCTCTCCTGCGGATGAGTTTTACGCTGGTCGCTCTGGCCTGCCTGACCCGCCTGGGGGGCTCGCCGGCGCTTGCGCTGGCCGGGCTGTGGGTGGCCCGGCAATCGGTTCTGTGGCGAGGTGCCCCGTGGAGCTGACTCCCGACTCCATCGTCTACTATCGCAGCGGCCCGCTGGTCTTGAGCGCGACCCT